>SESB01000874.1_pt1 | contig 21257 bp, 40 predicted proteins | sample 3171441 | NCBI WGS metagenome assembly SESB01 (sample SAMN06051867, study PRJNA518727) | freshwater metagenome | biome: subpolar coniferous forest; feature: holomictic lake; material: water; isolation source: holomictic Lake 227, 6 m depth | place: Canada: near Kenora, Ontario | collected... | reverse complement strand
AATTGAAGTGGCAGTAAAACAAGGTGATTGGCAGAAAAATGAAAAGTATTATGAAATAATGACTATCCTTATGGGGTTGTTAGCTAGCGCACCACAATATATTGGTGGTGAATATATTGATTGTGAAATTGTAATGCCTCGAAACAATCAAAGAGACTTTGAACAATCAAGAGCGTATGATACAGCGTGTGAGTATATAAATACATATAGACAACCGACAAAAAGTGATTTACTTTATATTAATAGTATTATTGAAGATTTATTAATAGTCACACAAGGTGCTAAAAACAAAAATGAAATAAAACGTAAACGGTTTTTGTTACTAACAAGAATACAATTGAGTAAATGGATTATGGGTGGTGATGAGGGTGAAGAAGATGATGTTACAGAAGTGTTAGATAATTACAATGATTTAATAAGATATTTAAACGATAAAACATAATATGGAAAATACAGAAAAAGAAAAAAAAGAGTGGTATCTAAAACTAATACATAATCAAATAACTGAGCTCAGAAAAAATCTTGAATATCTTGATGATTTACCTGATAATGTTGATGTAGATGCTTTAGATGAAATCAATTCCAATTTAGATATTTGTTTAAGTTATTGGAACTATTAAACTGGGTACGGGCATTTACCTTTTATTTGAAGCGTATAATGATTACCTTTGTATATATTAGTTAATTAAACTGACAACAAAAATGATAAACTTAAATGAAGGTAGAGTACAAACAGTAGTAGTCGGAATGGGTGCTACGTATTGTATAGGTTCAGACTGTTATCCATATACAGTGGTTGAAGTAATCAGTCAGAAAAAGATTGTGGTTACGGGTGATGAGTACAAACCTGCAGTGGGATTTGAATACTACGGTAATCAGATATATGATTATACACCACAACCTAACGGACACAGAAAGGTTTTAACATTAAGAAAGAACGGTCGTTGGATTCCACAAGGCAGCCCAATGAAAGGTTCGTGTGGATTCGCTATCGGTTCTAAAAGAGCATACAGAGACCCCTCGTTTTAAGAGGGGTATTAATAAATTTTAAATAGAAAGGACTATCTAATGGGATTAGATATGTATTTAACAAAGAGGATTTATGTTGGTGCAAACTACGAACATAACAAAGTCAAAGGAAGTATTAAACTCACGAAAGAAGATAAACCTTTAAAGGTTAATCTTAAAAGAGTAACATACATTGATGAGAATGTAGGTTATTGGAGAAAAGATAATCAGATTCACGCCTGGTTTGTCAATAACTGTGCGGACGGTGAAGATAACTGTCAAGATATTGATGTGTCAACGAAACAACTTACAGAATTACTTAAATTATGTAAGGAAGTTCAGACTGACCATTCCAAATCTGAAGAGTTACTTCCGACACAAGAAGGATTTTTCTTCGGAACATATCAGTATGATGGTTGGTATTTTCAGGGTATTCAGAATACCATTGATATAATTGAACCGTTATTGAAGGAATGTGAAGATGACAGTGATTCAGTTGAGTTTGTATATCGTGCAAGTTGGTAAGACTGGGTATAAATTTATACCTTGAAGCAAGAGCCAATAGTTAGTATATTTAATTTTATAAACTTTAATAATAGTAAAATGGGTGCTGATTTTTTGTTAACGGCGATACCGAAATTTAAAAGAACAAAAGAAAGACAGAAACAGTTATTGAAAATTCTTGATACGATTAACTTTGGTGATGATGATGAAGATTCAATGGGTCATTCAAAACAAAGTTATATAGATTCAATAAATGATTTTTTTAGTAATGATTTCACTGATTATAGAGATTGTACTACAATGGAATTTAATGATATTCCATACATCTTTACCGGTGGAATGTCGTGGGGAGATGAACCGACAGATTCATTTTTTATAATAAATATATTGTATGATTTATTCTGTTCATTTGAAGATGATGCAGGTGGTTCTGAACTTTATGAGGAATGGGTTAAAGAAGATTTAAAAAAGACGAAAGGAAAAAAGTAAAAATGGTTTCAATATTATTAATATTATGTGGATTTATCGGTATAGGTTTGATAGTTGTTAAGATTGGTATGTTACCGATTAAATTTATATGGTGGGTAGCTCCAGTCGTAGTACCTATGATGATACTCATGCCAAAATCATGGGAACAACCAACAGAAAAGATTGCAGAATACATGCTTTTAGCGATAGGATTTACAATAAAATTTATAATATGGGAAATACCGAAATTTTTACTTGGATTATAAAAATACACTGGGTATAAATTAATACCTTGAAGCAAGAGCGTATAATAAGTATATTATTAATATAAATAAATTTAAAAACCTAATTAAAAAGAAAGAAGGAGTTATTCGTATGTCAAAAGTAAAAAACACATCAACAGAAGATTTAAGAGCACAAGCAATGGCAGAACTGAAAGCAGAACTGAAAGCAGAAGCTCTGAAAGATATTGAAAACGAAAACGGAGTTGTATTGGAAGATATGACAGAAGTTGTAGTTTCAGATGTTCCAAAGAAAGAAACCAAACCTGTTGCAAAGAATCCGGTTCAACCTAAAGTAACATCTAAAGTTGATAAAGTTGATTCAAAGATATCGCCACTTAAAACCACAATGTCTCACGCGGAGAGAGTTACCGACACAAAGGTTAAGTTACACGCCTGGGAAGTTATGGTAAAGGCATATCCGTACAATCATTGTTTCAGCGGAACAAGAGACAGATTGTTAAATAAACTTGAAAAGTTATCAGTTAAACCCACCAAGAAATCATAACTGATACACAATCCGAAACTTACTAACAATACCCAGACAACTATGAAATCTGGGTATTGTTTTTTACCTTTCTTTTACAATCTATATTAGTTAAATTATAGTATTATTATAAATTAAAATATAACAATGACACCTAAAGACATCAAGTTATCGTATACATCTAAAATGCCAGGGGCTTCTTTTAGTCTATCCGCATTGAAGTGTATTACAGGTAGTAAGTTACACGAACAAGTTGGGAGTGTTTGTTCTAAATGTTATGCCCGTAGAGGTAGGTATTTGTTTCCTAATGTAGTCAACGCTCAGAACAGAAGAATTGAACAAGTTAATGATAAAGATTTTGTAGAGTGTATGACAGAAGTTTTATCTAATGATAAGATTACACAAAAGACAAAACTATTTAGATGGCACGATAGTGGTGATTTACAGTCAATAGAACATTTAGAAAAACTTGTTCAGATAGCTAGGAATTTACCGAATATTAGATTTTGGTTGCCTACAAAAGAATATGGAATTATTAATAAGTATGGTACAAGATTATCAGGTGCAAGTAATTTAACGATTAGAGTTAGTCACCCGATGATTAATAACAAGTTTACTACACAAGATAGTTTTTATAAAAATACTTCAAGTGTATTTAGTAAAGATAAGATAAATGAATTAACAGATATAGAAATCTGTCAAGCTACGGTTACTCATACAACTTGTAATGATAACGGTTGTACAAAGTGCTGGAATGATAGTATTAAAAACATAATATATATTAAACATTAAAACTATGAATACAAAAGAGTATAAAGGATTTAAACAATATTTACTTAATCTGAATGATATTGATAACAATCCAAAGGGACATGCTAAAGCAATGAAAATCATAAAGAGTTGTAAAACGTGTGGTGATTTAAAAAAACAATGGAAAAGAATTGAGAGTGAATATGAAACATTTAATATTGGTATATCTGAATTTATTGAATATTTTGAATTAATATATTTTTAAAACAGGGTACGGGTATTTACCTATCTTATTGAGTTAGGAATGACTATCTTTGTATATTGATTAATTAAATAATTAAATAAAACTATGAACAAAGACCAATTAGTAGATTCATCAGAACTTGAATACAATGGTGAATTAATGGGTGAACTTCACGTTTACAAAGATTCAAAAGGAATGTTTTATTCTACTATCAATGATGAAGTAGTTAAAGGTTCGCTAAGTAAAGTACAAGGAAACGCGTACCAAGCCGGCTGGAAACAATTTCAAAGAGAAATGAGGGAAGATTAATTGAAAACGAAAAAAATAAAAAGGACATCGGAATTAAAACCGATGTCCGCTAAGTCTCACACAATAGGGTGTAAGAAATGTGATACACCAACAGTGTGTTCGGCAGATGCCGATTGGGTGATATGTTATATGTGTGTTGCTAGAGGTTTAGTTGATGTACCTAAAACTGAATCAAAGGTAAAAGTTAAAAAGATTTCTAAAAAAATAACAAAAAAAGGTAAAAAATGAAACTTAAAGATTATAGAAAATCACTTAATAAATTAGTTAAGGAATTTCCTGAACTTTTAGAATGTGAGGTTATATATTCTATTGATAACGAGGGGAATGATTATAAAAAGGTATATTACATGCCTTCAGCTGGTATTTTACACAACGGGAAGTTTTTTGGTGAATATGAAACAAAAAGAAAAATTAATGTAATTTGTTTAAATTAAATTAAATAATGGAACTAATTAAAGATATATTTCTAATCGGTGTGACAATATATAATTTATTATTTGCCATAATGTGGAATACAAAAACCATATATGATATAATTTGTAAAGTTATGTATTGGATATTAACTTTTATTGGTATTTTTATAATTTACGATAAATTTTTAAAATAAAATAAACTATGGAACATACATTAGAAAAGATAGCCGCTAAGCCAAGCGATTATACAATCTGTAAAGTTTGTGGTCGACTTAATTGGTATGAGAATACTGAATGTGTTGATACTGATTGCAGTTCAGATATTTTAATACACGAAGCTAATTTATTTCAAGAGTGGATAGATAATGAATATAATTTTTGGTTAAATGAAGAGGGATATATGGAAGAAGAGGCAGACGAAATATTTTATGACATATAACTGGGTATAAATAAATACCTTGATATTAGAGTGTACAATATGTAAATTGTATTATAATTTATTAATCAAATAATTTGAAATGGAAAAACCAAAGTTAAAATTAGTAGGTGAAGATGGAAATGTATTTTCCATAATGGGAAGAGCGTACACCGCGTGGAATAGAACAAATGGTAGAGGTGAAGAAAGTACTATTGAATGGAAAAGAATACAAGAAGATATAATGGGTGGTGATTACGACCATGCATTATGTGTAGTAATGGATAATTTTGACTGTGATAGTTATGAAGATGATGATTAATCTGGGTATAAATAAATACCTTGTTTTCTTAATACATAATGATTATATTTGTATATAACAAATTTAAAAAGAAAGGATTTAAAATGTTTAACGGTGTAGATAGATGTTGTATAACAGAAAATTCTCTTACTATAACGGTAAACGATGGTAAAGATGTCTATAAACTATTAGGTGTGATTAATAGTAAAGAAACCTATGATATAGTTGTTTTAAAGAATGGTGAACAGTTTGTTATAAATAAGAATGTTGCCACAACGGTGAGAGGCCTGAATAGAAAACTTATAAAGACTTCTAATCTATATAACGTTGGTAACATTATTAAAAGACGAGAATATGTTAGTAAAGTGAAAGAGGCAGAAGAACAAAGACATCTGTTAGCTATCGCAAATCGTGAAGAAAATTTACGAACCGGACTTATACAAAAAGGTGTTATAAAAGGAATTAAAAATAGTTAATATGGATACTGCATACAGAAACATATTTCTAATGTTGGTTATACTTTATACGGTAACGTGGACAGTATTTCCAATTGATACAGTGTCATCGCTTTTACTCTTGACTTTTGTTATTATAAGTGTTATATTAATATTAAAGAATCATGAGTATTACGAAGAACAATTAGATATATTAATAAATAAGGTTTTAAGAAAACAAGTTTAGTAATTATCCCTCCAGACTATGACTGAATGGTAACGATTATGGTGTAAGGGCACTCTGTCTTCAATAACTGGACAGTAGTTAAGGTTCGATTCCTTAAATCGTTCTAAATTATTATAGAATATTACAATTCGTTGCCTTAGAAGCAGAGATATGAGTATGGAATCTCATTGGTAGTTTATGACTTTTTATACTTACAAATTTTTCAATATGAAAAAAAGTAGTGAGTGTTAGAGGTGTTGATGAGGCAGATTCGTCCTTCTGTATAAAGAAAGGATGAAAGAGGTCTGACTTTCTTTAATATCCAAATGTCTTTCAACACGAAAGAAAAGCGGGTTAATTTATGGTGTGAACATTTTTAATAGCAAAATGTTAAACTGTTAACGTGGTAGTACAGAAGTGGATGGGCCATCCACCAAAAAAAGCTATCACAAATCTTTGTCTGCAGATAGAGTGGAATATATCCAAAGTACAAGGATGAAACAACAGTATTCGTATAAGATTATTTACTAATCTCGTGTTGTTAATATAGGTCGGTGAAAATCCGGCACACTGACACAATCGGTGTATTGAATAGATAATATTAACAATGTAGGAAGTACACATCAATTCCAATTCAAAGGAAAATAAAGTCTGTGATAGACGTTGATGAAGTCGAGGGTCGAATCCTTAATACTGTTCAAATGACTTGACAATTAATTTTAAAATGACTATTTTATAGTATATTAAAAATTAAAATATAACAATGAAAACTTACAACAGAAAGATTGACGGAAAGTTACAAAAGGGTCAAATGTTTTTAGATTCTAATCTTGGATGGCCAGGAATAGTTACTTCGGCTGAGAGAACAAAAAATTATGGTGATTATAATATAATTGAATGCACTGAAGTGTTTGGTTTCGCTCAAGATATGGGTAGTAAGTATGCAAATGAAGTTACACATCTTCTTACAGAAGAGGAGTTTAATCAGTGTAAAACACAATTAGGTTTCGGTGGTGTAAAGAATTATTTTAAAGGTAAGTTAATAGGATATTAAAAATATGAAAACTTTAGATATACAAGATGTATTAGGTTTTATTGAACATACCGCAGATGGTGATGATTTATTATCAATCAACATATTATTATCTGAACTTGGACTGGTCTTTGATAATGTAGATATTACCATAGAGTCTGTTCAAGATGAAATAAAGTATCAATTTATAAAAGAACATTTTAATGATATTTCATTAGAACAATTGGAAACATTAGTTAAGAAATAAGAGTTCAGCCGGAAACGTGGGTTCGAATCCCATCAGTATTTAGGTATTGTAGTATAGTGGTTTAGTACGCCGGCATTTTAAAAGACAGAAACATTTTCCACTAATTAAATAAAAAAAATGAAATCAGGAAAACCACTATGGCGAGTAATGTCAGAACCAGTGAAGACAGACAAAAGTAAGGAATTACGTTATTACCACGTAATCGCTCCAGAAGAAGAAACTACTTCAAGAGGTAAAAGAAGTAATGAATACAATGTAAGAGAAGTATGTATTGAGAAAGGATATAACATCATCGGATGTATGTTCTTGGGTAACGTAAAGAATGTACCACTTAATTCTATTGACATATTAGATATGCCAGAGAAGGAAGAAGATGACAAACCGAAAAAATCATTTAAGAAACCATTCAACAAGAAAAGATAATCAATGATTACACTTATAATAGTATCGGTTTTAATACATCTATGTACTGTAGTTAGTGTAATGATGTATATAAAACATAGAAAATCTGTAATGTTAATATCAGTATCAATTACAGTTTTCTGTTCCCTATGGAACGTATATAGTTGGTTATATCTGGTTTAACTGATATACCCACCATTTTATCACCATCAGATAGCGTCTATTAGAATATAGTAGACGTTATTTCTGCGTCTGGGTATAGAAATATACCTTGTTTTTTTAGCTTAGAATCGTTATATTATTATAATTAAAACATTAAATATATGGATAACAAACGGTGTGAAACGTGTAGATATGGACACTTCTTTTCCGGTATTGAGGGAATGGGTGTCTGTATGAAAAAGGTTGAAGATATGTTAATTAAAAATGAACAACTTAATAGTTCGATTAAAGTGTACTTTGGTTGGGAAAGAGATTGTTGGATTGAAGATGATTTATTAATAATTAAAAAAAATAATTAATGGACACAATATATTTAGAAAATAAGAGTGGGGCACATTATAAATTTTATCGTATGGTACAGAAATCCACAACTCAATGGGTTGCTGAATATGGTAGGATAGGTAATGCTATTGCATATTCATCTTATTTAATGACTGATTGGAATAAGAAACTTAACGAAAAAATAAATAAAGGGTATGTTCTTGTGTCAAGTAAAAGTTCTAAACCAGTTACAATTGTACGAGAAGATGCATTTACAGATAAATTAAATACAATATTATCCGTAATTGATGGTAATACCACAACTGTAATTGATAGTGATAATATAGTTGAGGCATCTGAATGTTTAGAATATGTTTATGTATGTTTAGATAGATATAGTGTTGGAATTAATCTTACTAAAACGGAATTAATAAGATTAAATGAAATTTATGATAAATATAATTAAAATGAGAGACAAAAATGACATCTAAAGAAAAAAAAATAATACTTGATGTTTTATTAGATTGTAACTTTAATAGTTATGAGGGCGAAAAATTATTGGGTGATAAATTTCAAAATATTGCTATGACTGTTAATTTAGATTCTAAAGTATATCCGACACCAAAAAAATCACAGATGGAATTTGTTAATATATTCTTTCCGTTTGTGATAGATGCATGGAAATCTGAATTTGAACATATAATTAGTTATTATAATAAAATGAATACACGTAATAGACGTGAATTTTATGAAATAATGGATAAGTATTATTTACTAAAATAACTGGGTATAGATTAATGGATAGATTTTAGAGCTGAAAATAACTATCTTTGTATATATTAATTAATTAAATAATACATAGATTATGACAACAACAAGACAAGAAGTAGAGAAACATTTAATATCAAGAGACAAACAGAAAGAATTTATGTTAGCCGGTAACAGTAGATTTACAATCTATAATTCAAAGTCTGGTAATAAGTTTTCTTTCAGAGTTAAAAAGTCGAAGAAAGATAAGTTCAAAGGAATATTTTTTGTAGAAGTAGATACAAATTTAGAGAACAGAAAAAGAATACTTGAAGAAAAGATATTTGAAGATAATAAAATCAAACATAGTTTTCAGTATAACTATGTCGGTTATATTAAGAATGAAAGATATATACATAGTGGTAAATCGAAGTTAAGTGAGGATAGTGAATATAATAAAGTATTCGATTGGTTATTCAGAAATGTCTGTGCTAATATGATTCCTGATGAAATGGAATTTTTCCATAATAATCACTGTGCAAGATGTGGAAAGACTTTAAGAGTGCCTGAATCAATAGTAAGTGGTTTTGGACCAGAGTGTGAAAAAATAAGAAACCGGTCATAAGAACGGTTTTTAATAATTTTAAATTATACTATAATGAAAACAACAACTATACTAACATTTTGTGATGTCTGTAGAAAAGAATCACCCGTTGAACAAATTAGTTATCCCGTTTTGTTTACAACTGAACAAAACGAAGGTCGTGGTGTGACACCATATCTATCACTTGAACAACTTGATATGTGTCCTGAATGTAAAGAGAAAGTTATACGCCTTGGTGGTTATGGTGCTCAAGGACATAATAACTATTATTTTTTAGACAAAAATAAGTCATAAATTTATACCTTTAATATTAAGTGTAGAATAGTTATATTTTTATATAATTAAAAAAATAATATGATAACAAAATATAAAGTTGGTGATGTAGTAAAAATAAAAACACATTTAATATTTGGTTATAATTCATCGGAGAAGATAACAATTGTTAAGCCGATGGGAAGATTTTTTGGTATGATAACAACAGTAATACAAATTATCACCCCCACCGGGTTTTATATTCTTGGTGAAACTGAGGGCTGGCAATGGAGTGATTCTATGTTGGAAACTGATTTTATAACAGATAAAGTAAATCTGATTAAAGTGATATGTGCATTTAATTATTGTGAATATGTACATAACACAGTAGATTTACACAGAGAACGAAGTAGAATATTTGACGGTATGACAAGTGGAGATATTTTAGATAATTCATTTATTTTAAGTAAAATAGGAATGACCAAGATTAATGAATTTTTCTGTTTATTTATAAACGAATATAAAAAAAATGGTGACAAGATAATAAAATATATAGAGAAATGGATTAGTCGAAAGGATAATTTACAATATCTATCACTGATAGATAAATATAGCTAAGCTGTTTTTGAAAAAAGTGTACGTTATCTTTTTTCGCACCCTAATTATAACTGTGAAGTATTTACAGTTCACAATTTATTGTGATAACGAACTGGAAATCCAAAGTTATAGGCTACTATGACTGACAGTTTTTTATAATTTATAGTTATTCTCAGCTATTTCTCAGCCTACGTAATTGTTTGTCTTTTTAGCTATATTTATTTGTTTAATCCTATTTGGAGATATAATTATGGCTATCAAGAAATTTTTTAAAACAGAGACTGTATCAAATAAAACATTAGATATTGAGGGTTTAATTCCAAGAAAGGATATTGCATTCATTCCTCACATATACGATATTAGGTGGTCAACAGATATAAACAACTTACTATCTGAAATGTTTTTTTGTCCTGTTGAATGGGTTGATAGTTCATACTTGCCTGGTCGTTCAGAAGAACATTTATTCTTATCAAAAATGTTTCCTCATATGAGGCTCAATCAAATTAAAAAATGTTTCTTTAATAATGTAACAGAAGATTATACACAAGATATAATGAAGGCAGGGTTTGCTAAAGAGTTATATGGTATAGTTCACGGGACACACTTCTCATCGCATGAGTATGGTGGGAATAAGAAGTTGCAATCAGTTGAAGTTGGCATTGTACAATCTTTTAAAAAGATATTTGTGGCATGTGACTTAATGAAGAATATGTTACCGTATGAAACCATTGCTGTTGGCATACCTATTTTTGAAACGGTGATTCCCCCGAAGGGTAATGATTTAATATTATTTAATCACAGACTATGCAAAGATAAGAATCCATTTAAGTTATTTGAATTGCCGGATAATATTAAAAAGAGGATACACGTTACTTGTCCTAAATCGACATTACAATATATTACGCCAATGAAGGTTGAGTTCGGAGACAACTTTCATTTGCATACACCATTGGAAGAATACAGGCAATTAATTGACCAAAGTGGTTTTGGTATATCATTTGCTGATAATGATAATTTTGGACTAGCAGTTACTGAAAGTATTATGAAGGGTTTGTTTTATTTATGTCCAAACAATGATACAACATCATATAGATATATTATTCATAAAGATATGTTATACAATGATATGGATGAATTAATATATAAGATTGAATATTATACGGAACACAAGACAGAACGAAAAAGAATTATAAAAGAAGCGCAAAAAATGTTAGAACCATATTATTATAAGAATTGGTACAACACAATCATACAACACATCGACTAATACCTCCGCGGGCAGTGATAAAATATACGTTAAATTTTAATTAAAGTCAAGTCATTTCAGCTCAAAATACTGGGTAGAAATTTATACCTTTAAGCTCAAGTTAAAATATGTTATCTTTGTGTATATATTAAATTACTTAAAATTATAGATGAAAATAAATAAATTTACATATCCCGAGCCATACGTAACAGTAAACGCTCGATTACAACATTGGAACACAAAGAATATAATCGAAGCTGATTTATTTTATGATAAGGATGAAACTGATTTAGATTGGAGAACGGTTGATGATAAGTCCGAAGTGAGTTATGATTGGGATGTTATAGAATGGAAATATCCGAATGATACTGTATGGACTACTCATAGAGTTGAAGTATGGGAACAATAAACTGGGTATGGCGTTGTACCTTGAACTTTAATAGTATTATTATTAAATTGTATTATATTAATTAAAATTAAATAACTGACAAATGACACAAACAGAATTAAAAGGTATTAAGATTCCCGTACTTGTTACGGTTGAAGTAGTGAGTGGTAAAACGAAATATGTTGCTCGTGATAACTATGGTAATGAATGGACAGATTCAATTCTTCTTGGAAGAAGAAAAGGAGCTGTTGATAAAGGTGGATTTTTACAGAGAAATTTTTACAAAGACGGAACAGATTTTTGGAAACATATTGATAAGAAAACCTATGATAATTTTTACAGTGGTATAGTTGAAACAGAAGTTGAAACAGTAATTGAAATGAAAACCTCAAGTGAGAAGATTGGTTTGAAAACTATCAGTAAGTCAAACACTGATGAAGTATTATCAGTATTGAAAGACTGTTACAGTAAGAAACCAAAAGAGTTGATGATGTCAGAATTGAAATGGAAGTATTTAGTAAGATGTTCATTAAGAGGAAAAAATATTTTAATGGTAGGGCCAAGTGGTTGTGGTAAAACCTTAGCTGCTAAAACGTTAGTAAACACACTTGAACGGCCGGATTTCTATTTCAATTTAGGTGCAACACAAGACCCGCGTTTAACTCTTATCGGTAATACACATTACGATAAGGAAAGTGGAACAATGTTTGAAAAAAGTTTGTTTGTGAAAGCAATTGAGACACAGAATGCAATTATATTGTTAGATGAAGTTTCAAGAGCTAATCCAGAAGCTTGGAATATATTAATGACAGTTCTTGATGAGGGTCAAAGATATTTAAGACTTGATGAAGAAGTTGGTAGTCCTACGATTAAAGTTGCAGATGGTGTATGTTTTATCGGAACGGCAAATGTTGGTACTGAATATACTTCGACAAGAATTATGGATAGAGCGTTGTTAGATAGGTTTACGCAGATTGAAATGGATTCATTGAATAAAGAACAAGAGTATGAATTATATACTATGTTATTTCCGTCAGTGTTAGAACAACAAAGGAAAGCAGTATCTGAAATTGTTGAAATGACAAGAACAGAAATAAAAACAGACGACCCGAAGATTACAAGTGCTATCAGTACAAGAATGGGAGTTGAAATTATATCTCTTATGAATGACGGTTTTAATTTAATGGAAGCCGCCGAAGTAACTATATTTCCTTTCTATCCGGTAGATGGTGGAGCTGATAGTGAAAGAATGTATATGACACAGTTAGTTCAGAAATATGTTGTTGTAAAAGGTGAAGAAAAGAAAACGACAACAACACAAAAAAGTGGTGGGATATTCAGTGTTGATGATATCGCCGGAGCCGCCGACTAAAATAAAGTCAGTGTTATTTAATTAATATACAGACTTCTCATTGATTAATTTCAGTGAGAAGTCTTGTTTTTTATATTAATAAATAATACACTGGTGACGGCGTTGTACCTTTTTTATAATATAGATAATGACTATATTTGTATATAATTAATTAAATAAAACAGACGAAATGAGAGACTTAAAAAGATACACAGAAATAGTTGACAATGATTTATACTCAAGTGACTGGATGTCTTATGATTATAGACAGACAAGAAACGTAGGTACAAATTTTTGGAGTGATACTATATCTGATAAATTTGATGCTTTCAAACTTGTTACTCTTTCAAAGTATTTAAGAGCAGTCAGTAATTTTGTAAAGATAATGACAAGACAAGATAATATTTCTGTTAAGTTTGCGTCTAATGACCAATCTTATACAGACGGAAAGAATATCGTTATTTCTAAAGATATATCAGACGGTAATTTTGATATTGTTGTGGGTTTAGCCCTACACGAAAGTTCACACATATTAAAAACTGATATGGAATTCTTTAGGAATATGATTAACAATATCGGTGCCAATACAACAGTTATAAATAAATTGATGTTAAAATATAATGAAACTGACGCTTTGAAAATGAGGTCGTTTATATTTTCAAAAGTAAAAGACTTGACAAATATTATTGAGGATAGACGATGTGATGATTATGTTTATAAGAACGCTCCAGGTTATATGGTGTATTACAGAGCTTTATATAATAACTATTACATAACAGATGAAGTATCAACCGCTCTTTTGAGTGATTCGTTTACTGATGAAAATTGGAGCTCATATCTATATAGAACATTATTCATTATGAACCCGAATACAATATTGACGAAAGACAAGTTAGTGAATTTAGAACAGATATATAATCTTATTGACTTGAAGAATATCAGTAGATTAACTTCTATCAAAGATAGTTATAAACTTGCTCTTGAAATTTTCAATATTATTGAAAATAGTATAATTCCAAAGTCAGATAAAGAAAAGAAAGATGAAGAAAAGAAAAGTGTTAAAGGTGGTGATAGTGGTAGTGGTGGAACAGATATGTCAGATTTTGACGATAACAACGATACAGACGATTCGGATAGTTCAGATGATAAGAATGATGACACAGACGATTCGGATAGTTCAGATGATACTAAAAACGATTCTAATGATGATTCAAAGGATAGTAATAATGACAGTGGTAATTATAAATCAGATAACTATAATGACAATACAATAACGATAACAGTTTCAGATTTATCTGATGATATGAAGAAGTCTTTAAAAAAGATTCAAGATTCATTAAATTCTGTTAAAAAGTTAATAGACGGTAATACAGAAAAAGAACAGTTGACTTCTGATGAAAAAAGTCAGATGTCAGTATTACAAAAATCAAATGTTACTTTTGAAGAAGTAGGTGATAATCAATTAGTAACAAAAAGAAAATGTGTATTTGTGAAAAAATTAACACAAGAATTGGTAAAGAGTAAAAGTATATTTAATAACATTATTACTAATGATAGATATTACATTGAAAAAAATGAAGTAGCTATTTCTAAAGGTATTAAGAATGGAATAGTGTTAGGTAAACAATTACAGATAAGAACAGAACAGAAAGAATTGAAGTTCACAAGACTTCAGCACGGAAAGATAGATAAGAGGTTATTACACGAATTAGGATTTAATGACGGTGGTGTATTCTTTAAAAAGGTAGTTGATAAGTTCAATGATGTATATATACATATTACAGTGGACGCCAGTGGTAGTATGAATGGTAATAAGTGGTATAATACTTTAACAAGCGTAACATCTATCGCAAAAGCTTGTTCGATGATAAGTGGTATTCACTTAACAGTATCATTCAGAAATACAAGTAATTTAAGTGGTGTCGGTGAAGTACCGTTTATCATTATGTCGTATGATTCAAAGGTAAACAAGATAACACAGATAACAACTTTGTGGAAATATTTATATTGTGGTGGTTGTACGCCAGAGGGATTAACATTTGAAACAATAACGAATATATTTCCAATGGATAATACAATGGATAAGTTTTTTGTGAATTTTTCTGATGGAGCTCCATACTGTAATGGTTTCAGTGGTAGTGAAGCTGTACAGTACACTAAAAATCAAGTAAGAAAGATTACTAATCAGAATATTGAAGTTATATCTTACTTCATATCTGAAAGAGACGATATAGATGACTTAACATCTTTCAGAACGATGTATGGTAAAAATTCTGAAAACATAGATGTTACTTCTATTATCAAAGTCGCAAAATCTTTGAACAATAGGTTTCTGAAAAAGTCAGTAAAGAATGACTAATCAAAAAGGGGAAAGAAATTTCCCCGTATTTTTTATACAAACTGGGTATCCCGAAATCTCTTGATTGTAGTTTGTATAATGACTATTTTATAGGAGTGGAGGTAGATGCCGCAGATTTTATCACTGGGTATCTTCCCATACCCAGTAACTGGTGATTTCTTTATACCTTTTTTATGAAGCGGGGAATGACTATATTATATATATAAATTAAAATTAAACAAATGACTAATACAACATTTATCAAGTTAGAACTATCTGATTGGAATGAGTTTCAATCTGGTAGAAGAACAATAAAGTCCATTAAAGACAAAGATTTATACGTTGAATATATGCCAGTAAATTTGACATTCACTACATTAGAAAAGAAATTGGGTAAGGATAGATATAATTGCAATAAACCAACAATTTTTAGAGATAAAGAGGTTTATATTCAGACTACGGCAAGAGAAAAGAGATTAAAGAAAAATATCGCATATGATGTTCCATCGAAGTCAAAATATGGTCGTTCAACAAGAAAATCGTGGAGTGATAAGCGTAATGAAAAATGGAATACCAATGTTAATTTATATGCAGGACAGTTATTTATTATAACTGAAGCTTATGACAAATATTGTTATGTTAGATTGAAGTCAGACGTTACATCAGAAACCGTATGTATGTTCTATGATGAACTGTTAATACACAAAGATATATTAAATTACACAGTATAATGACTTCGGAAGAAAAGGATATTATATTACATATAATAACATCTTGGACATTTGAGGATTTATGTCAAAATGTTATATATAACTTGGGCCTAAAATTGGATAAAAAATATACAAACGTTAATACTTCAACAAGTGCGTCGAGATGTAAAGATAAGATGAGGTATGTGAATGATATAATGCCAGTGGTTATATCGTGTTGGAAACATCATAATAAAGAATTTATAGATTGGTTACATATATGGTGTGGTGAGACCGAAAATATAAAAAGATTTGTTACAGTAATGAATAAATATTATAAATATGAAAAATAACGATAAATTAATTTTAAATAAATGAGTACATTAGAAAAATATATTCTTATATGTCGAATAATCGGACAGGCTGTTGGTATTTATAAATATATTTCTGGAACATCGTATGCAACTCTTAAAGGTGAATATATATCGTATGATGAAATTAATACAAATAAGTTAACTAAAAGTAATTTAATATTAGCAAATAGTGTATGGTCTAATATAATAGAGATATATGACACTGAAGAATTTGAAATTGTATTTGCTGATGATAATTCTTGTAGAGAAGTTACCAAGTATATTGAACTATTAAAGTCCTCAATTTAATAATTAAACTGGGGATAAATTTATACCTTGTTTACCGAAGTAAGAATGACTATATTTATATATATTAATTAACTAATTAAAACCAAAAGGAGTTACAAATGAAATTACCGATAATGTTAAAGTTAGAAGTTCCGTCATCAACCATTGATAGAATAGGTTATGACAAAGTATCAAAGACTTTATTCGTATCATTTTTAAGTGGTACATTATACAGATATTCAGACGTATCTAATCAGAGATACAATCGTTTGAAGAACGCCGACTCGGTTGGAAGATATTTCAACAAGAGTATAAAGAATTCGTATCTTTGTAAAAAGATGTAATGAGTTTCAAAGTTAAGGGGAATTACATTCCCCTTTTTTTATAACAAAACTGGGGATAAATTTATACCTTGTTTATTGTGTGATGAATGAGTATATTTTATCACTGGGTACTTTGCCGTCCCCTGTATCTGGGGACAAATAAATACCTATCTTTTTAAGCCTCGAATGACTATCTTATTATAATCAATTAAAATTAAAACTAAAAATTATGTGTTTAATAACTGACAAAGATACAAGTACAATAGTTACAAAGAAACCATTAAAGGTTTATAAAGTATTACAATTTAGTAAAACTGGAGACTATCTCGGTAAGGGGGTGTTTACTCCGTATCGAGAACATAAAATAAAATTTAATACTTATTACGATGCTCTTGATGCGAATGATGTTATAACTGATTTTAATTTTCAGTCTCAACTGAAACAAAATGGAAGAATAAAATTTACAATTAAAGTTGGTTTACACGGGTTCACTAATTTAAAATCTGCCAGACGATTAACAAAGAGTTATAAAGGGATGGGAGGAACGTACACAATTGTTCAGATGATTATACCTATTGGTACAAAATATGTATATGGTAATTTTTGGAGACAAGATTGTATCAATAATGTACCGTATGATAGTATCGTATGTACAAGAGCTATGTATAAAAAAATTAAATAAATTAAATAATAATAACTATGTGTCAGTACAATACAAAACAAGAAGTACGAACAGTTAAAAATAAACCGTTAGTAGCATATAAAATATTAAAGTATAATGGTGATACCTATACGACTCCATTTATGAATCGAGTAGTATCACTTAATACTAAATACGTTGCTAAAGGTATGAACAATCGTATTTTTCGGTTATTAAAATTAATAGAGTGTGCTAAAGTTATTAGAGTAGAAAATAAAAATAACATTACCTTTACATCTAAATCAATAACCGGCCTTCATGGATTTACTTCATTAAGATATGCTAAACTCGATTTAGATAATGCGAGTTATTCATATCCTAATGGTATAATAGTTCAAATGATTATACCTGTCGGAGCTCAATATATCAAAGGTCATTTTGATGCGGATGAAGTCCAAAACTCAATCGTATGTACTGAAGCTACTTATAAATTAAGAACAAGGAAGAAGAAGAAGAAATAACACTGGGTATAATTTAATACCTTGTTTTTTGAGCACATTATGACTATATTTGTATATTGATTAACTAAATAAAACTAAGAATGAAAACAGTATCTAATATAACACCAGTAGTCGGAATGGGTGCAACACAACAAGTCGGTTCAGATTGTTATCCATATACAATTGTAAAAGTTATATCAGATAAGAGAATAGTTGTTCAAGCTGACAACGCTGTTCCTGACCACGATAACGGTTATAATTACTATTCAAATCAAGTGTGGATTTTCACACCCAATACCGATGCTAAAGAGATTACGTTATCATTAAGAAAAAATGGTAAGTGGTTACCAATCGGTAGTTCAATCAGTAACGGTGGTTGTTACGCGAGTGGATTTGGAATCGGTAATAGATACAAACATCAGAATCCATCTTATTAATAGGTATTAATAGATGCTATTGAAAAGGTTAAGAAAGAGTGGAACGGAGAATGGTTAGAGAGAGTACAGTGGAGCACATTAAAACCAGTGAGTGATAAGGAATACTCCTCGCTGTGTAGAATGACAGACTAACTGGGTATAAATAAATACCTTGTTTGTTTAATACAAAATGATTATCTTTGTATATATCAATGAGGTACTTTCAATCAATGGTTAATTAATATAATATATAACATTAGGGCAACTGACGTTCATCGGTTGCCCTTTGTTGTTTCCTTGTACCACTATCCGTTGTCCTCGGTGCCTACCTATATAGGTCTACCTATGTTTTGACCTATTTGCCGACCTCTATGCCGACCTACTATTCGGTCATGCTGGGGGTTATAGGGGGTGGGGATAGGGGGTTAATGGGGGTCTCGGGGGAGGGGGTGCCAGGGGTCTGGTATTGTAAGGGCATATCTGGAGGACGTGCAATAACTTGGAGATAAACTTTATATATACGAATATACTCTATATGAAGTAGTTCTGACCACAACCACACAATAGGTACGGGAAATTACCTTTTATCTAACGAATAAATTAAGTATATTATACTATGTATAAAATAAACTACGGAGACGAGAGAGCTGAGATGTTACGAATATTAATCTCATTCACATATGACGGTGTTCAGGTACTTGGATTAGGAGCGACTATAACAGGTATAAGTGAACAGATAGAAATGTATATACCATTAACTATGACATATAATGAAAAATTGATAATGTATATGAACACTAAAAAAGGTATGATATGGTTAAATGCATTTTTCGAATCATTTATAAAACGGTATTATTCAGATGTTAGATATAGACGTTTATTATACAATTATTGGGAAGCTCAATGTAGTCAACATCGTAATATAACACCATCTTGGAAATTAGACACTTTTGTAACATTAATAAACAAATATGGAAATATAGATGAAAACGATTAAAAAATATAAAATAGATTTAGGGGACGAGAGAGCTCAGATGTTGAATATATTGATACATATGTCATATATAGATGCGTCGGTATTAGGATTACCGAAATTATTTGCAGATATAAGAAGTGATATAGTAAATACAGTACATTTAAAGGATGGTCAAGTATATTCGAACAGTGAGAATTTATTGATATATATGAATATGAAAGAAGGGATGAAGAATTTAAACAAATTTTTTAATACGTTCAAAAACGACTATTATAGAACTATGATACTTACTGGTAGAATACATAATTATTGGGAAAACCATACAGTATTTAGGGATATAAATAATAATTGTACTTGGACATTGGAATATTTTATAAAGATAGTACAGAAATACGGAATATATGATGGAAAATAAGATAACGTATACAGACAAGAGATTACAACTATTATATATATTAATAAGTTACAATTACAGGATGTGTCACGTATCACGTTTAAAAGTATTATGTAGTGATATACGGGATTTAGTAAGAAACGATAGTATAAAAAATTGTTGGAATACCAGGTCTTTTTATTTGTATATTAATACAAAACAAGGAATGAGAACCATCAACACTTTTTTCAGTCAGTTTATAGAGATATATATAGTAGATTTAAGAGATACTACACTAATAAACAAATATTGGACAGATTACTGGGGTGATAATGACGCAGTATGGAGATACAATATAATAACATTTATAGAAGATATAACTAAATACACAATAAAATATGCACAAAAATAGAATAACATATAAAGACGACAGAGCTAAGTTTATATTACAATTATTTTATATGAGTATGGACAATAATAGAACTGACACTTTATATATGTTAGTTCGTAAATTAGAATATAAGATATGGGTATATAGTTTATATATGTTAGTTCGTAAATTAGAATATAAGATATGGGTATATAGTGGGTGTGAGTTAAAGAGTACGAGTAATAATAGTAATATCATATTAGATTATATGAATACGAAGACTGGGATGAGAGAGATAAACTCATACATTTCACAGGTATGTAGTATATATGACACGGATGTATCATATTGGAACAATTATTGGAGAAAGAATTGGTTAGTTATAGAGATAAATATGGATAAAACTACACCATATAAATTAGTCCCATTATTAACGATAGACAAATTCCTATATTTAATAGGGAAATATAGTAGTTAAAAAATTTAACAAATAATGCAAAAAAACCCATATAGTATAGAATTTATTAACAAATTATAAAACAATTAAATTATATGCCAGAAAAAACATACAACATTAAATATTTAGATAAGTTAGTATATTTTGATAAGTTACTTCATTATCGTGATATAATTGCAGACATAATATGGAATAATGATGACGACGCTCATAAATATATTGATGGTCGGGGTTTTATGAAACTCGATTTCAAGGAATATTTATTTCATATTTTGGTTAATAATGATATTGAGACAATAACTAAAACGCAGTTAAGGATATTGAACAAAGTGTATATGTATATA
>SESB01000873.1_pt1 | contig 21325 bp, 10 predicted proteins | sample 3171441 | NCBI WGS metagenome assembly SESB01 (sample SAMN06051867, study PRJNA518727) | freshwater metagenome | biome: subpolar coniferous forest; feature: holomictic lake; material: water; isolation source: holomictic Lake 227, 6 m depth | place: Canada: near Kenora, Ontario | collected... | reverse complement strand
GAGTAAATTTTGCAGAACCGCATCCAATATTATTGGCATGTGCGGGACTTATTTATGGTTTGCTAGCCATCCCTTACCCGATTTTTCCGTGCGAGATACCTGGGAATTTTCCCAGTACAACAAAACTTGAGGTGCTGGCCTATTCGGAATCACGAGGCTGGCCCAGAGCTTATGCTAACCAGCATCGCTGCGTCTTTGGGTTGCAATGCGAGGTCACTGTTAGCCTAAGCTAATCCTTGATACGATTCAATAGCTATAGTCAAAATAAAGTATGTTAAATATAATGATGTACCGCGAATATTAATTTATTTTGGTTTGGTGCCGGGCCCACGTTTTTGTCAAATGTCGCTAACTACGTATCCTAATAATGACTTAGTACGCAGGAACGAAGTTTATGGAGGGTCACAATGTCTTATGCGTTCGGTCTCGTAAAATCTTATATACATAAATCAGTATCGATTTTTCGATTTAATCCGGTATTATCAGAGCCTGCTGTACCAAGCTCGCAGAAACCCATTGGAAAAGGGCGATTTTCGGGCCGTGGCGCTATAATTTACGCTCTTGAGCCAAGATATTTGTTCGATGGAGCTGTGCTTGCAACTGCGGCAGCATCTACGCCTCACAGTGACATTCCGATAACAGCGGCACGCTTAGGTGCTGACCCCCTTCTTACAGCGCTTGCAAACCATATTATCGCAAGCGATCCGACGGCTGGCGTTACTGGACCAACGCAGGTGCGTGTACCTGTTCCGAGCCTGGATAGTGGGAAAAAAGAAGTCGTTTTCGTTGATACCAATGTTGATAATTTCCAGGCCATTGTCGCCAGTATAAAATCAGGGATTGAAGTTGAGCTAATTGACGGTGGGGAGCCCGGGCTTGCCCAAATGGCTATTTGGGCCGAAAGCCATAAAAACTACGATGCAATCCATGTCATTTCACACGGTTCTGACGCGACACTTTTTGTTGGCACCGATGTTGTTTCAAATAATAGTCTCAATAATACAGTTTATAAGCTTGAGCTAGCTGAAATTGGCAGCGCTATAAACACGTCCGGAGAACTTTTTCTCTATGGGTGTGACGTGGCAAAAGGTGGCGACGGCCAGAGTTTTATTGAAAATATTGCTCATGATACTGAATCTGTGGTCGCTGCATCAGTAGACTTGACGGGGAGCGCTCATTCTGGCGCAAACTGGGCTCTCGAGGCATCCACAGGCAAAACCATCTCCACACTTCCATTTGATAGCGGTATATATTCATACGAATACACGCTGTCAGCACAAGATATTATGACCAACATAATCAGTGGCACGCCAGTAATCACCGGTACATCAGCTGTTATAATGCAGGGAGGGTACACGGCAAACTGGACGAATTCCGCAAACTATGACCTAAGTACTACTAATTTCCACAAGAGCACTTCATATGCTACACCTGCTGGTAATTGGGAATTTAAGTTAACAAACAGTGCTACATTTGACCTTAATTCAATATCATTTAATTCTGCAGCGAAAGCCAATACTGGAAATGGGTATGGGGCGGCTACTATAAATATGGAATTTATTGGATATAACGCTGCTGGGGCCCAGCTGTATGACACTGGTAGTGTGTCTGTGACTTTGCCGAATTATAACGCTGCTGATACGACCTACTCGTTCACAGGATGGTCTGGTGTTACAGACGTTCTTGTAAAGAGTCTGGGTGGTGTAGCAACGCGTGCGGCTCAGGGAGCAGGCATTATTACTCACATAAATGTTGATAATGTTACTATTCCTTCTTCCAACGCCGCCCCAACGATTACTGGCAGTTCCCCCAGTGCTGGCGCCGACAACGCTACAGCCACGCCGTTCACCAGTGCAACAGTCGGGGATACAGACAGCGGCGACACTGTCAAACTGCACATTACCTATACGGCGGCCAACGGCACGCTGTCAGGCACCGGTCTCACTGGCTCGGCGGGTGACTACTGGCTGGAAAGTAGCCGCGTGTCACCAGGCACTCTTACTAGCGAGTTGGATGCGTTAGTGTTCACTCCGACCGCCAATCAGGTAGCTCCTGGCAGCACGGTGACCACCACCTTCACGCTGACAGCGAACGATGGCACGGCGGACAGCACCGCCAACACTGCCTCGGTACTGACGGTGACCTCAATCAACGACGCACCTGCTGGCGGCGACAAGTCCGTCACCGGCACCGAGGACACGACTTACAGCTTTCAGAGCAGCGACTTTACTTTCAGCGATCCTGACTTCGGCAGTGCTTTCGGCGGGATCAAGCTGACGAGTGCCGGGGCAACGGCAGGAACGCTCTGGTGGGATGCCAACCACGACGGGATCAACAACGATTCTGCTCTAACCACAAATTCGACCATCAGCGCCGCAGAAATCGCTGGCGGCTATCTCAAATTCTCCCCCGCTGCTGATGCCAACGGCACCGCCTACGCCACCTTTACCTTCAAAGTTACTGACGGCTCAGTATATTCGTCGTCCGCCTACACCGAGACCATCAACGTGACCGCCGTGAACGACGCGCCGGTCCTGACCGCAGGCGGAACGAACACTTATACTGAGGCGGGGGGTGGCGGCCAGGGTGCGGCGGTGACGGCGCATGGAACCGCCATTACGGTCAGCGATGTGGATAACACCACCGAGAAGTCGGCCACCGTTTCAATCTCTGCCTATTATTCGACGGGCGACGTTTTGGCCTTCACCAATGACGGCTCGACGATGGGCAACATCGACGGCAGCTATGATGGATCGGGAACGCTGACCCTGACCTCAGCTGGTTCGACTGCTTCCAAGGCACAATGGGAGGCCGCGCTCAACGCCGTCACGTACTATTCGACGAGCCACAATCCTGATGCCAATGGAGCGAAAACTTCACGCACACTGACCTGGGCAATCGACGACGGCCAAGCCAGCAACCACGCCAGCGCCGGTGTCACCAGCACGCTCAACATTTCGGCTGTAAACGATGCACCGGTGTTGGCCAATGTCAGCGGTATCGCCAGCAATATCTGGTACCAGGGCGGTGGTGCGGTGGTTCTGAAGTCAAATGCCGCCGTCAGCGACGCAGAACTTGATGCCCTTAACTCTGGAAGCGGCAACTATGCCGGAGCATCGCTGGTGATCGCTCGCAACGGTGGGGCCAGCGTCAATGACGTGCTCTCCCTGGTTACCGGTGGCGGGCTTACGGCGTCCGGGAGCACGCTTACGTCGGGCGGCAACGTCATCGCTACGCTGACCAACGACAGTGCGGGCACTTACACAGTTACCTTCGCCAACAACGGTACCATCCCGACCACAGCTTTGGTCACCAAGGTGCTTGACGACATCGCATATTCTAATTCCAGTCCACCAACAGCTGACGGCGCCCAAACGGTCCAACTCAATTGGACCTTCCATGACGGCAACAGCGGCTCCCAGGGCTCGGGTGGTGACAAGACCGGTACCGGTTCGACTACGGTCACTCTCAACCGCACGCCGACGGTGGCGAACGCCGAAGGCAATCAGACGGCCTCGGTGGGCACCGCTTTCAGCTATCAGATTCCTGCCAACACCTTCCACGACGCTGATAGCGACAGCCTGACCTATACCGTGCAGCAGGTCGACAGCAACGGCGCCAACGCCAGGGCACTGCCGGCTTGGCTTTCGTTTAGTACCAATACCCTCAGCGGCACGCCGGCCATCGGCGATGTTGGCACCATCTATGTCAAGGTCACCGCCTCTGATGGTCACTCTAGCGTTTCCGACGCGGTGATCAGCATCGCCACCACCGCGCTTCCCACCATTAGCTCGGCAACCTACGACCCCAGCACCGGGGCACTGGTTCTCACCGGCAGTAACCTGAGCACTGATACGGTCGATGCCAGCCGGATCACCATAACCGGCGAAGGTGGCAACACCTTCAGCCTGTCCGGTCACACCACAGCCTCGACCGCCACCGCATCAAGTGGCACCGTCACGTTCACCATCAACCCAGGCGACCGCGCCACGCTTGCAGCGGTGCTCGATAAAAACGGTACGACCGCCGCAGTCACGGGCAACTTCACGCTGTCTGCAACCGGTAACTGGGACACGACCTATACGGGCGAACAAGACCAGAGCACCAAGACCATCACCGTTACCGCCAGCGGTACGCCTTCGGTGAGTGTTGGTGGCACAGCATCCTATACCGAGCGGGCTTCGGCGGCGACGGTTGAAAGCGGGCTGACCATCACCGACGCCCAGTCCACGATGCTGACCGGTGCGACGGTGACCATCTCGGCTAATGCGGCCAGCGGTGACACCCTGCAATTCACCGACCAGAACGGTATCACCGGTAGTTGGAACGGCACCACGCTGACGCTCAGCGGCACCGCTTCGGTGGCAAACTATCAGACGGCGCTGGATTCGGTGACCTTCGTCAACTCCAGCAACCACAACCCGACGGCCGGCAGCGCCACCCGCACCATCGCCTGGGCGGTGACCGACGCCTACGCCAAGAGCAGCAGCGTCCAGAACACCACCCTGACCATCACACCGATCAACGACACGCCGGTAGTCACCGCACCAGCGACGATCACGCTCACCGACACTGCTGCCGCCGACCCCTTTGGTAATACCACGGGCACCATCAGCGCATCGGACGCTGAGAATAATGCACTGACCTACGGCATTGATACCGGGACTACTGGCGGGAGCCATGTCGTCGGCGGAGTTACCTACGACATCTCAAAGGTCGGAACCTACGGCACGCTTTATGTGGTTAGCACTGGGGCGGATAGGGGCAAGTATCTCTTCGAGCCAAACAACACCTCCATTAACGCCCTGGCTGCGGCAGCCAGTGTCTCTGATAACTTTACTGTCACGGCGTCTGACGGGAACACTGCGGGTTCCAATACTCTGACGGTGAATGTTACTGGTGCCAATGACACCCCGATCAACACCCTGGCTCCGTCAGCAAGCGGCACCTATGCCGTTGGTCAAACGCTCACGGCTGCCGCCGGCACCTGGACAGATGCCGAGGGGACCGCTCTCACCTATTCCTACCAGTGGTACCGCGCCGATAACGGCAGTGGGCTGAACTCCGCCCCCATCGGTTCGGCAACCGACAGCACCTACACTTTGACCACCAGCGACGCTCATAAATTCGTTCGGCTGGTGGTGAGCGCCTCCGATGGCAGCGCCAGCCCAACGGCGAACACGGCCTGGACCCAGGTGACCAACACAGCCCCATCGTTGACCGCCCCCGGCACGGTGGTGACCTATGTTGACACGGCGGCTCCGGACACCTTCAACGCGACCACCGGGACGCTGGCTGCAAGTGATGCCGATGGCGACTCCAAGACCTTCGGTATTTCCAGCCCGACGAGCAGCAATGCCAATCACACCGTCAACTCGGTAACCTACGACATTTCCAAGGTTGGCAGCTACGGCACGCTCTATGTCAAGAGCACCACAGGCGAATACATTTACGAGCCGTCAGCCTCCGCCATCAATGCCCGTAGCACCAATACCACCGACACCTTCACCGTCACGGTATCAGATGGTCACGCGGGTTCTGACAGCCAGACGCTGACGGTCGGCATCACGGCGACCAACGATGCTCCAGTGATGAGCACGACGGCACGCACGCTGACTACCATCGCCGAGGACGTGACCAGCGGAGCCAACGCCGGCACAACCGTTGCCACCATCCTGGGCTCGGCAGGGACCGCCACGGATGCTGAAAGCAACACACTGGGCATCGCCATCACCGCTGTCGATAACACCAACGGCACTTGGTACTACAATCATGCCTCGGGCGGATGGACGGCCATTTCCGGGGTGACCGCCAGCACGGCCCTGTTGCTGGCCGACACCGATCTGGTGCGGTACGTGCCGAATGCCGATTACAACGGCTCGGCCACCGGCGGCATCACCTTCAAGGCCTGGGACCAGACGACCGGAACGGCAGGCACCACCGCCGGCAACGATACCACGGCCGGTAGCGGTATCGGAGTGGGCGCCCAGTTCAGTTCCAACAGTGCAAGCGCAGCAATCACCGTCACCGCAGTTAATGATGCACCGGTGTTATCCGACACCGTGGTCACGATGGCTAACGAGGCTCAAAATGCGGCGGTCCCAACGGGAGCCGTCGGCACGCTCGTCTCGTCGATTGTAGCCATCGGCACCAATGTTTCCGACGTAGACGCCAATCCGGTCACCGGCATCGCCATCACCGCCCTCGATACTACCACTGACGCCGCCGGCACTTGGTACAAGGGCATCAACGACGGCTCCAACAACTTCACCTGGACAGCCATTGGTTCGGTGGGTGACAACAACGCCCTGCTGCTGCGGCCGTCTGACCGCGTGTTCTTTAAGCCAAGCGGCACCATCGCAGGTACGGCGGCCACCGCCTTTACCTTCCGGGCCTGGGACCAGACTTCCGGCTCACAAGGCATCAAGGTCGATACCTCGGGCGCGAATCATGGTGGTATCACCGCATTCTCGACCGCGACTGACATTGCCGCACTGACTATTACGCCAACGGCACCAACTGGCACGCCTGACCTCGCCAGCGGGTCGGACAGCGGCTCGGATCATACTGACAACATCACCAATACCAGTACCGCCGATTTCTCCGGCACTGGCACGAACGCCAACACCATCGTGCGTCTCTATTCCGGTGCCACCCTGCTGGCGACAACGACTTCTGACGGAACCGGTGCCTACACTTTCTCGGGCGTCGATGTTTCTGGGCTCAGCGGCGCGGTCAGCCTTACCGTTCGTCAGGTGGCCGGAGGCGTTGAGAGTGCGGACTCGTCGGCACTCTCTGTCAACTTCGACCGTACGGCACCCACGGTCTCCGGTGTGACCTCCTCGACGACCAACGGTGCCTACAAAGCCGGAGACAGCGTCAGCATTCAGGTCAATTTCAGCGAGGCGGTGACGGTGACGGGAACGCCGCAACTGACGCTGAACTCGGCCACCGGCGGCAGGGTAGTCAACTATGCCAGCGGCAGCGGCTCCTCGACCCTGACTTTCACCTACACCGTGCAGGCGGGAGACACCGCTTCTGATCTCGATTTCTCCGCCACCACGGCACTCAGTGCCGGCACCTCGATCAAGGATGCGGCGGGCAACGATGCCACCCGCACCATGCCAACGCCGGGAGCCGCCAACTCGCTGGGCGCCAACAAGAACATCGTCATCGACACCACGGCCCCGACCGTGACCACGGTCACCCGGAGCGACATGATCGTTCCCAGCGGCGCCAGCGGGACCTTCACGGTGACCTATGCCGATACCTCGGGCAGCGGCATCGACGGCAACACCATCGCGGCGGGCAACGTTTCTGTCACCGCTCCAGGCAGCGTCTCGCTGGCGGTGACCGGAGCCTCATGGAACGCCGGAACCAACACGGCAACCTATACCTTCACGGCGCCGGGCGGCAGTTGGGATATCGGTGACGTCGGCTCCTATTCCATTTCGCTCAATGGCAACTCGGTGAAGGATCTGGCCGGCAACGCCATGGCCGCCGCGTCGGGAGCCAAAAGTTTCACCGTCATTTACGGACCGACGATCACGGCATCGAACATCTCGGTCAGCGGCGCAACCGGGCTATCCAGCACCTACAAGATCGGCGACACGGTCACCGCTTCCTGGAACAACACATCGGGGGGCGACAATAACGGCGGTGTCACAGGCGTCACCTTCAACTTCAGCCAATTCGGCGGTGGTACGGCGGTGGCAGCGACTAACTCAGGCGGCACTTGGAGTGCCAGCTACATCATTGCCGCCAGCACCATCGACGCCAATAATCGCAATGTTACCGTCTCTGCCACCGATGTCAACGGCACCACCTCTTTGGCTGGCACCAACAACGTGCTGGTGGATAACCAGGCGCCAACGGTGACGGCCGGGAAGATGAGTTTCTCGGGAGCGAGCGGCACAGGTGGTACCTTTAAGATTGGCGACACGGTCACCGCCACCTGGGACAACAGCCTCTGGGGCGACAACAACAGCGACACGCTGTCCTCGGTGAAGTTCGATCTCAGCCAGTTCGGCGGCAGCACGGCGGTGACGGCGACAAACTCTGGCGGTTCCTGGCGCGCCACATATACAGTTACTAGCGGATCAATTGATGCCTCAGGGTTGACCACCACTGTCACTGTAATCGACAACGCGGGCAACAGCACCACCAAGACCAGTTCGGCCACAGCCACCCTCGACGCCGTGGCTCCCACGGTTACCGCCGGCAAGATTACGCTCTCGGGCGCAAGCGGTCTGGGTGGTGCGTTCAAGATCGGCGATACTGTCACGGCCAGTTGGAATAACAGCAGTCGCGGCGACAACAACAGCCATGCAATCGGCGCCGTCACCTTCGACCTCAGTCCGTTTGGCGGAGGCTCGGCGGTCGTCGGGCAGGAAGATGGCGGGGTCTGGAAGGCCAGCTACACCATCACCGCCGCAAACATCGACGCCGTCAACCGCAACGTGGTGGTGACCGCCACTGACACCGTCGGCAACGCCACCGTCACCACCGGCACCAACAACGCCACGGTGGACAGCATCGCGCCCAACCTGACCAGCGGTGGCATCAGCCTGTCTGGTGCCACCGGCGCCGACGGCAGCATCTTCAAGATCGGCGATGTGGTCACCGCCACCTGGAACGCGACATCGAGCGGTGACAATGAGGCCGACACCATGGCGTCGGTGAAGGTGGACTTCTCGCAGTTTGGCGGCGGCACAGCAGTCTCGGCAAGCAACAGCAATGGCGTCTGGACCGCCAAGTACACACTCGCTACCGGTTCGCTAGACACGTCAGGCAAGTACAACGTCACGGTGACGGCCACCGACAATGCGGGGAACGTCAAGACTATCACTGGCACCGACAACGCCAGGGTCGATAATCAGCGGCCCGACGCTCCGGACAAGCCCAACCTGTCGTCGGACAGTGATAGCGGCCTCTCCAACAGTGACGGCATCACCAAGAACACGACCCCGACCTTCAGTGGTTCGGCCGAGCCGCGTAGCACCGTCACCATCTACGACACCGATGGCCGCACGGTTCTGGGCACCACCACCGCCAACGCCAGCGGCGACTGGAGGTTCACGGTGCCCAACGACCTCTCCGCCGGTTCGCACACGATCCGCGTTACCGCCACCGATCAGGCGGGCAATGTCAGCAAGCTGTCCACCGGCACCACTGTGGTGATCGTGACGCGGGCGCCGACCATCTCTGATCCGGGTCTCAAGGCGTCGCCGGGGGCCGACAGCGGCACCAATGTGGGCACGGTTTCCGCCAACGATCCCGGCGGGCAGGCTCTTCAGTACCAGTTGATCGATGATTACGGTGGCCATTTCGCCATCGACCAGACCACCGGCAAGGTGACCATCGCTAACCCAATCGATGCTGACACCACCGCCAAGTCCTTCCAGATCACCGTTCGTGTGACCGATGCGGCAGGTCTCTATACCGACAAGGTGTTGACGATCCAGAAGGGCACCTATGTGGCGCCGAAGACAACGACTGCGACTACCACGCCAGTGGTGACGCAGGTTCCTGTCACCACCACCCAGACGACGACCACCACAACCACCACGGCGCCATTGGCCTTCTCTTCAAGCTCGGCCTCTTCGGGCAGCCCCAATACCCCTGGTGCCGGCACCAGCACCCCGGCCATCGGGGTCGGCAGTGTCGGCTCCACTGATACCGGGGCCGGCAACAGCGGTGCTCGTCTGATTACAACAGGCAATATGAACGGTGGCGCCGTCGAGACCAGTGCAGGCAACAGCGGCAGCCGGCTGATCACCACCTCCAGCATGAACAACGCGAGCACCGGAAGCTCAATCTCCAACGCCTCCAGCGTCGCGTCGAACACGGGCGGCGGAACCACCAATGTCGCCGCCACTTTCTCCGAGAGCCTTGGCGGCAGCTTCGGGTCTTCCGCGACCGGATTTAGCGCAGGGGCCGGTGGTGGCTTCACCTCCAATCCTACTTCGAGCAGTAGTTCCTCGTCCAATAGTGGCGCCGGCGGTTTCAGCCGCAGCACCACCAGCGGTACGACCAGTGGAACCACCAGTTCTGGAACCGGAGGCAGCCCCAGCACTGGTGGCCTGACTCAGCAGAATACTCCGTCGCGAGAGGGGCAGCAGCAGACAACGACAACCACCACCCGTACTCAACAGGGCCAAGGTGAGCGGACACAGCAAGGCCAGCAGGGCCAGACCCGTGGTCAGCAAGGACAAGGCCAGGGTCAGACCAATGAGCGCGGCCAGCAGGGCCAGGGAGAGAACGGAGATCAAGGCCAGCAACAGCCTAGCGAGCGCGGCCCACAGGGCCAGGGGAACGGCCAAGGCAATGGTCAGGGTGGTTTGCAGCCCCACGCCTATCTCTTCGGCCCCGCCTCCAGGCCGTTCAGTGCTCAGTTGGCGGATGCCGCAGGCAAGTTCGACCGCGACGCAGCCGCCTTCGCCAAGGTGTTGATGTCCCTTCCCAACAGGAACGCCGCCTAATGCACACCATCATTTCTGAAGCCACCCGGAACTTAAACGAGCAGAGTGCAATGTCAGCCAAGATCGATACCAAGTCCTTCCTTCGGCATAAGGGCAGAAACAGTCTCCGGTCGATGCTTTTGTCGAGTGCTGTCATCGTGCTGGGCGGGTGTGCATTATCTCCCGATCCATTTACTCCGGAGGAGAGGTGGGCGCAGATTCGGCATGACAAGGAGATGATCTTCGGCAACAGCGCTCCCGTCACCGCCCCGATCACTCTTGAAGAGGCGATGGCACGGGCGGTGAAGTTCAATCTCGACCATCAAGCCGAGATGCTGAATCAGGTCGTATCGCAAAAGTCGCTCACCCTTTCCAGCTACGACATGCTGCCCAAGCTGGCGACGACGGCAGGCTACAGCCACCGCAACAACGACGCCGCTTCATCAAGCGAATCCGTCCGCACCCACACCCAGTCGTTGGAACCTTCTGTTTCCAGTGAGCGGGCGATGTGGAGCGCTCAGTCCTCGGCAACCTGGAACATTCTCGATTTCGGCGTCAGTTATATCCGCGCCCGCCAGAGTGCCGACCGTGCCCTGATGGCCGACGAGCAGCGGCGCAAGGTAACCCACAACATCATCCAGGACGTCCGTACCACCTATTGGCGCTCGGTGGCGGCTGAACGGCTTTTGAAGCGCATCGACCCCTTGCTTAAGAGCACTGAAGCGGCTCTTGGCGATGCCAAGACACTGGAAGCCCGCGCTATCCGTGCTCCAATGGGCGAACTGCAGTACCAGCGCAATCTCCTCGCCACTCTGGAGCGACTGCGGGCACTCAAGCGTGAACTGGTCGGAGCCAAGATACAGCTTGCCGCTCTGATGAACCTCAAGCCCGGTACCGAATTCCATGTCGTGGTGCCGGACGAATCGGCTTTGCTCAAAATCCCCACCCTGGCGGCCAATCCTGACGAATTGGTCGATGCGGCCCTCTACAATCGTCCCGAACTGATCCAGGCCTCCTATGAGAGCCGCATCAGCAATGCCGAGACCCGCCGCATCCTATTGGAGATGCTGCCGGGCATCAGCATCAACGGCGGCGGCAGTTACGACTCCAACAAGTACAGCGTCAACCACATGTGGGCGACCTACGGCATGAGCGTCGCCTGGAACCTGCTCACAGTGTTCTCAACCCCGGCCCGACTCGATCTCGCCGAAGCCGACCAGAACCTCAAGGAGATAAAGCGCGCCGCCCTCAGCATGGCGGTGATGGCTCAGGTGAATGTCGCCAATCTCCGTCTGCAGCAGGCGACTGAGGAATATCTCACCGCCCGTCAACAAGCTGTGGTCGATCACCGCATATACGGCCAGCAATCCGCCGCTGCCGCCGCGAGCCAGATCGGCAACCTGCCAGTTATCCAAGCCGCAGCCGAAGATGTGTTCGCTGCCCTTCGTCGCGACACCGCCTACGCCAATCTCCAGAACGCCTTCGGTGCCATCATGGTTTCGATCGGCGCCGACCCGCTGCCCGACAAGGTGGCTGACGATTCTCTTCCCGGCCTCGCGGGTGAAATCGCCACCACCCTGCATCACTGGGAAGATGGCTCGGCCCTCCAGCATGTTCTGGCTTCGACCAAGGCCGCCGCCGCTCAACCCGTTCCCGTCGCCGCTGAATCACCGAGGGACCCGGCGCCTCAGAAGGCAGACACGAAACCGTCGGGCGGCTCTACCCTCGTCGTCCAGGATCAGCCCCCTGTTCCGGAATTCCCTCATCAAGACAGTGCTCATGGCCGGCTGTTGGGTAACACGGCAGCACCGCAGTCACCGCCTACCGATGCACCCACGCCGAACGCCAGCCCGTCATCGAGTGCCGATGCCATGCCTGTTAAATCATCGGGAGGCACGGTCCTGATTACCCAAGAGCAGCCCCCTGTTCCTGAACTGCATCTTCAGGACAGCGCTCTTGGGCGGTTGCTGGACGACATCGCGAAGCAGCCCGCGCCCCCGTCCAAGAAGGCCGCTGATGGTGTCGTCCAGCCAGCCACTCCCACTCCGGAAGGCAAGACATCCTGATGGTTACACCGAACGGACATTGGCGATTCCTTCTGTTGGCACTCATTCTGGGTGTCATGATCGGGCCTGTGTTGGCTGAGGAAGCCGCCAAGCCTGTTTCGGAAAAGCAGGTCCGTGCTGTTGTGCAACCCCGTCAGCAGGCCATGCTGTCCAGCGAAATCGCCGCCCGAATCGAGCGGCTTTCTTTGCGGGAGGGAGAGCGGTTCAAGAAGGGTGAGCGTCTGGTCGAGTTCGACTGCCGCAACTACCGGTTCGCCCTAGCCGCAGCCAAGGCGACGGTCGATCGTGCTCAGGCCAAACTCTCCACCGAACAAACCCTGGCCGCCCACCATTCAAGCGGCGCTCTCGAAGTCGCCCTGGCAAGAAGCGATGCCGACAAGGCCAGGGCAGAACTGAACGCCACTTCCCTGGCTGTCGAGCATTGCACTATCCCGGCACCATTTGATGGCCGGGTGGTAGAACTCAAAGCCCGTGCCTTCGAGACCGTGGCCCCGCATACCCCGCTGCTCGGCATCCTCGACGACAGCGATCCCGAAGTGGCGATGGTGGTTCCGGCCCTGTGGCTATCATGGCTCAAGCCAGGGCAGCCCTTCCAACTGGTAATCGACGAAACCACCCACACCCATCCAGGAAAAATCATTCGGCTGGCAGCCCAGATCGAAACAGTTAGCCAGACCATTACCGCCTACGGAGCCCTTGCTGACCCCGACAGAGATTTGGTCTCTGGAATGAGCGGAAACGCTCACTTCCAAGAACCTTAGGTCAGGCCGCCATGACGACGCCCGACCCGAACCTTGCCCGATTTTCCGTTTTTCTTCAACTTGAAGAAGCGTCAAGGCGAGCCGAAACCACGCCGGCGTTATTTTACACGATAGTTAATGATTTAAGGAGAATTGTTGACTACAGTTTCGCTGCTTTGGTGGTGGGGTCGGTTGTCGATGACGAGGTGAGCATCGGTGCGGTTTCTGGGGTGGCAACCCTTGATCACGACACGCCGCTGATAAGATGGCTCACCAAAGTAACGGGGCAGATCGCCTGCAGACCGGATGCCGCCACCTTCCACCGAGTTGTCCCGCCTTCAGTTTCCGAACAGGACCGTGACGAATGGGCGGAATGGTCATCGCCCCATGTGCTCTGGTGTCCACTCGTAACCACCAATGGCCACCATCTCGGAACTGTCTGGCTGGCACGGGACTGGCCGTGGGAAGACGGCGAGATCATGCTTCTGGAGCGCCTATGCGCCTGCTTCGCCTACTCCTGGATGGCTCTAGGGGGTGGCAGGTCACGAACCGTCAGCAAGAAGCAACTCAAGAAGTCGGTGCTGGTCGCTGCTGGCATCCTTCTGCTGGCCCTTGCAGTACCGGTGTCGCAATCAGCCTTGGCTCCGGTTGAAATCGTCGCCACCGAACCTCAGGTGATGGCCGCTCCCATCGATGGCGTGGTGGCGAGGTTCCTGGTCAAACCCAACCAGAAGGTAGAAGCCGGCCAGCCCCTGTTCGAACTCGATGACACCACGCTCCGCAATCAGGCCGCCGTTGCCGAACGCACCCTCGGTGTAGCCCAGGCCGAGCTTCGACAAGCAGTCCAGGGTGCATTTGCTGACCGCAAACAGGCCGGGCAGATGGCATTGCTCGATGCTCAGGTCCGGTTAAAGACCACCGAACTCGACTACGCCAAGGCCATGCTGGCGCGGGTGACGGTCAAGGCTCAACAGGCCGGTGTCGCCGTCTTCACCGATGCCAACGACTGGATCGGTAGGCCCGTGGTCACCGGGCAAAGGATACTCCAGATCGCCGATCCCAAACGAGTGGAGGCAAGAATCGCCTTGCCAGTGCGAGACGCCATCGCCCTGGAACCGGGAGACCGCATTGACCTTTTCCTCGACAACGATCCCCTCGGCAAACTTTCGGCGCACCTCAGCACCGCCAGTTTTGAGGCCGACCAGACACCCGCCGGTGTCACCGCCTATCGATTGACGGCCGAAATTGAAGAAGGACAGACGATCCCGCGAATCGGCCTCCAGGGCACCGCCAACGTCCACGGTCGCTCGGTGCCAGTGCTGCTGTATCTCTTCAAGCGCCCGCTCACCGCGCTGCGCCAGTGGCTGGGGTATTGAGCCATGACCGCCATCGCCTTCGATGACCGTTTTCTCGACCAGCCCCTGCCGCCGATCCGGGACGACGTGCGGTTGATGGAAGGAGGCAGTGAAGCCAACGGAGCGCCGACCTGGACCATCTACGATCCCGTCAAGCATCGCTTCTACCGCATCGGCTCACTGGAGTTCGAGATTCTGCGGCGATGGAACAACAGGAAACCGCAGGAAATCATCGAAGCCATTGCCGCCGAAACTACCCTGCTCGCCACCATTGATGACCTGTTGCTCGTCTTTAAAACGCTCGCCGGCTCGAACCTGCTTCGTGCCGACCGCCCTGGTGGGATACAGCACCTGCTCGAACAGGCCAACGCGGCCAAACTTTCGTGGGCGACATGGCTGCTGCACCACTACCTGTTCATTCGCATCCCGCTGGTCCGGCCTGACGCCTTTCTCACCGCCACGCTGCCCATCGCCAGAAAAATTTTGAACCGGAGGGTCTTTAACGTCGTCCTGGCGTTAGGACTGATTGGCGTGATCCTGGCCTGCCGCCAGTGGGATGCCTTCACCCACACCTTCCAGCATTTCTTCTCCGCCGAGGGTGCCGTCGCCTTCACCGTCACCCTGTCGCTGGTCAAGGTGGTGCATGAACTCGGCCATGCCTACGTTGCAAAATCCTTCGGCTGCCGCATCCCCACCATGGGAGTGGCGCTGTTGGTACTGGTGCCGGTGCTCTACACCGATGTCAGCGATTCCTGGCGCCTGACTTCAAGACGAAAGCGAATCGCCATCGGTGTCGCCGGAGTGACGGCGGAATTGGGCTTGGCGCTGATCGCCACCTTCCTCTGGAGTTTCCTCCCGGACGGTACGCTCCGCAGCGCCGCCTTCCTGATCGCCACCACGACCTGGGTGTCGACCCTCGCCATCAATCTCAGCCCGTTTATGCGTTTCGACGGCTACTACCTGCTCTCGGACTGGCTGGGCGTCCACAATCTCCAGGATCGGTCCTTCGCGCTCGCCCGCTGGCAGATGCGGCGATGGATATTCGCCATTAACGAATCGGAACCCGAACAGTTTCCAGAAAGCACCCGCCGCATTCTGCTCGCCTACGCTTGGGTGACCTGGACATATCGGGCGGTAGTGTTCTTCGGCATTGCACTCCTCGTTTACCACATGTTCTTCAAGGTGCTCGGCATCTTCCTGTTCATCGTCGAAGTTGGTTGGTTCTTGGCCCGTCCCGTCACGAACGAACTCCGGGAATGGTGGAAGCGTCGTGACATCATCGGCTGGTCTCCCAATCTGATCGTCGGCCTGACCCTGTTCGCGGGCGCCTTTTTGCTCTTGGCGCTGCCCTGGCAGACCAAAGTCAGCGTGCCTGCCGTCGAACGTGCATCGGATTACGTCACCCTGTTTTCGCCGGTGCCGGCGCAAATCGCCGCCAAGAACGTGGTGCCTGGAAAGCCAGTTAAGGCGGGCGACGTTCTGTTTCGTCTCGAAGCGCCCGAACTCGACTACAAGCTGGCTCTGACCCGCCTGCGAATCAGCACCGTCACTCTCCGCATTCAGCGCCAAGCCTCCAACCACGAAGACCTGGATATTCTGCCGGCCCTCCAGGAGCATCTGGCGACGGAGATGTCGACCGAGGCAGGTCTGCTGGCTCAGAAAGAGCGCCTGATCATTCGTGCTCCCTTCAACGGCATCGTCACCGATCTTGCGCCTGAACTTGGCCTTGGCCTCTGGGTTAAGCCCGACCAACCGCTCGGGCGGGTGGTGAATTACAACGCCACGATATTCAGGGGGTATCTCGCGGGCGCTGATCTCGACCGCATCAAGGAAGGTGCATGGGGTCGTTTTATTCCCGATGACCCTGCCCGTTCATCGACAACGGTGGTCGTGAACGCCATCGAACAGGTCAACGCCGCAGTCCTTGACGTTCCCATGCTCGCCTCCACACAGGGCGGCCCCATCGCCGTCCAGACGGCCGCTCAAGAATCCAATCGAGGCATGCTGGTTCCGACCAGCCCGATATACCGCGTCGACCTCGCTCCAGCGGAACCGACCAGAGCGCCATCACAGGTCATCCCCGGTGTCGTCCTTGTCGAAGCCGACGCAGTCAGCCCTATCCGAAGGCTCTGGCGTGCAACCGTCGGAACACTTATTCGGGAAAGCGGGTTCTAAACATAGTCAAGCATTAAAGGTAACAATGGAATGTAGTTAATAATGTGGCTGCCTTGTCGAACTAGAGGGTGGAGGCGAAAATGGAACCAGAGAAATGTCTGAGAAACACAAATCTAACCTGCCATCTCATGATTCTGGTCGTCGATGATACCCCCGCGTTCCGCAAGATTGCTTCAAAGGTTCTAGAATACCACGGATATGAGGTCATTACTGCAGAAAATGGTTTGGTCGCACTCAAAATAGCAACTGAGTTTAATCCCGACCTTATTGTTATGGATGTTCGCATGCCCATCATGGACGGTCTTGAGGCAACCCGCTCTATTCGAGCCCTTGGAGGGAAGATGAGTGTAATTCCGATAATCGGGTATTCAAGTCAAGATGACGACCCGGAACAGAAGGAGTGTATTAAAGCCGGAATGACCGAGTTTGTGTCTAAGTGCTGGGGGATGGAGCATTTGGCGACACGGGTAGATAATCTCGTAAACGCTTGCAAGACTATTCATTAGGTATTATTCGATAAGTGTGCCCGGTCATGCCAAAGCCGCAACTTATTATCTGGAATACCTCCAATGATATCGGTGTCAGTTCTGTTGACACCGAGCATCGAATGCTTTGTCTTGCTTGCAATACGTTTATAAAGCAACTGGATCGTTCGCAGGGTTCCTTACCTACCGATTATGCAATCTCGTTCCTTAGCGAATATCTGAATTATCACCACCGAAATGAAGAAGCGTTGATGTTAGAGGTTAAATACGACCGCATCGGTGAACATCTTCACGGACACAGAGTCATCGAGAGCAAGTTAAGCGAATTGAAGGCTCATAGCCTAAAAGGAAAATGTATTAAGAAAGATGTTTTAAGTTTTTTCACAACAAGGCTGTTGCGACACATGACTGTTGAGGATCATGACATTGGTGTTTATTTGCGATCAGAATTTCGGCATGCCTTATACACTACTGAAAATGCCGCAAGTGAGGTTAGTGCATTAGGTGCTCGCCACCGGCCATATGATAGCAAGTGCCACTGCATCACGAATCGTGATGGCCGAATATTTGCCCGATATGAGGTAAATCTCACAGGTCGAATCGTTACTGAACAAGGACATGCACTCCGTGTCGTTGTCGAGAACCTTTCACAAGGTGGCGCCTGTCTGGACTGTTCGACGGGACTGTTCAAGGGTGCGAGAGGTGTGCTCCGCATGCCAACAACCGATCTGCCAGATTTAAATTTTGTTGTAGTCAGAGTTCACAACAACCGCGCAAATATTCAATTTACTCTATCCAGTGGAATGCAGTTGGCCTTTGCGAAGAAACTCATGTCAACACATAAAAAATCACAGGCCGAGGCAACGATGCATGCGAACTGGCATAATCAATCATCAGAGCCTCAATTCAATAATGACGATTACAGCGACATGTGAGATGGGTAATCGCCGGAAGCATTTATTATAGAGTGTACTAAATTATAGGGGAGCGCTTCAGTGCCTCCGAGCCTGCCTATCTCAACATTCTTGCGATCCGGGATGTCGCACCAGTCATCAATTGGCCCGGCCTTCGGTATTGGGGCTCGACTATATGCGTAGCAGGTTGGGCAGAGTGCTGCATGGGTGGCAATAGTTGGCCCACCAGGGAGGCTGCCACTGCTAGCTCTGAGGTTGTAGGGAGCGACTATAACGTCGATAAGTTGCCTAACTTGTAACGGGCGTCTTTGCCCATGATGGAGACACCGGTGGACGCCAACGCTTTGATTGTCTGGGACAGAATGTACGAGGTTGGAATCGGTTCAATCGATTCTGAGCATCGGGTCCTGTTCTACGCATACAACACATTCATAAAGGCCAAGATTAAAAACCAGAGCCGACTCTCTGTCGGATATGCGATGTCCTTCCTTGAAGATTATTTAACATATCATTTTAGGAACGAGGAAGGCCTCATGGTGCGATCAAACTATGATCGGTATCAAGAGCACAAACTTGAGCACGATCGCCTGAAGGGTGAGTTTAATCATTTAAAGTCACAACTTGATCAAAACTTTGAAATTGACGAGCCGCTGTTAATCCTCTTTAAAGATTGGGTCTTAAAGCACGTGGCTGACGAAGATCGTGATATCGGAGTTTATCTCCGTTCAAAGGAGCGCTTCCGAACGAGCGCTGATCCAGCCAGCCCAAGCCCTACATCTAGCCCTGATCAAAATATTCAAACATCACGCCCCCGAATATTCAGAAATAATATAACGGATTGTAATGGACGTGTTTTCAGACGCCATGAGGTGTGCATTCCTGGAGTTGTTGTAAATCAAGTCAACTGCGAAAACCCTGTGACGATCACCAACATTTCAGTTGGAGGCGCCAGAATATCAGGAATTAAGGGGATGTTTAAAGAGGCGATGGGAATACTATCGATACCAGATTTTCAGCTGCCGGAGCTATCATTTATCGTTTTGAGCGCAAATGGCGATGAATGCGGAGTCTACTTCACCATTTCGGTTGAAAAGCAGGTCATGCTTGAGAAGTTTCTCCGGTCTCCAACGTTCAAGGAAATCGAGGTTATTGCTTATGCGCCGGAAGAGGGTGAGGTTGACGAGTGCTCTGAGGATATTGACGCTGACTTTTCTGACATAGGTGGCATCGCTATCTCTCATGGGCTTGGATAATGCACTTTCTAAATTGTCTCCGAATTACGAATTCCAGATAAACAAACTATGTGAGGATAAGAAACTGAGTTCTGGTCCCGGCCCACACATCGCCTACACGGGCAACGGGACTTCATGGCTACCCGCGTAGCAGGTTAGGGCTTTGAGGCGCATGGGGTGACATAGCAGGCCCATGGGAGAGGGTAACCGCACTGGCAATAAGACTACCTTCAATAGACCTGTTCCCAAAACTGGCTGTCCAGCAGAGAGGAAATGGCGACGGTGATCACCTGGGTGGCATCAACCTCAGCGACCAACCGGGCATGAGCAGGATGGCCGTCTGGCTTGATCGTCGAGATAACACGAAAGACTTTATGCGACGCTGACACCTTCTGGAAACGAGTACCGATCTTGATTGCATTGGCCGGCATCAATGGGTCCTCTGAGGCGGTTGAGATTGAGCGGTGAGTAAGGTTCGGCGTTGACACGAATGCCACGCCAGACCTCCCTACCAATCATTTTCCAGGCTAACCTTGCCAGTGTCAGGTTTCAATCCCTTGTCATCAAGTGCCCTGCCAGTTATGTCCGCGTTAGGGGCTAGTCGCGTAGCAGGTTGACTAATCGGGTGCATGGTCGGGCACCGTTGGGCGATGCTGGGCACGTATTTTACAGGTAGACATTGCGACTGAGCGGCGCTGGAATTGCAGGCACCAACAGCAGCCGGCCATCGACCCTTCTATGAGGTGGCCGAAAGTAAACGATTTACTTCGAAGTCGAAGCAATATTGGCTATCTAATCGAGTGTGAGTTGATAGGGTGAGCCCAATAGGGGCTAAAACAGCCAAATAATGGTTCTGTTTCGAAGCAAATCGTTTACTTTTGGAGGTCTGGAATTCAGGGGGATCGAAACAAAATCAGTATCCCAATCTCCTAAGTTTACTCTCGGCGATCTTTCCACGGCCATAGAAGAATCCTGACGAATATCCGTGACCACGTTTGGCTTGATCTGCCGCCATCATATACGCTCCAGTCATCTCCGCTCGAAGATTGTTGATCATATCTTCGTGGCGGCCTATCTCGGTGTCACGGTGAAACTGTGCAAGTAGATTTTTATCAGCCTGGATCGCACCAATGAACTCTGTTAGGTTGGCCGATACCTTGCGGTGAATCAGATGCGCCAGTATAGAAACGACTGCCGACCTAATCAGAAGTGTGGAGCTGTCGCTTGATGTCGCAACCAAACTGCATCCACCAATTTTCATAACGATCACAGCCGGGAATGAGAATCTGCAAACGCATGTCCATTCCTGAAACTTTTCGAGCATTTGCTTATGACGGTATAATGACATGAAAACCACCGTTGAAAAACGATCATGACAACGATGGTAGATTCAGGCCGTTAAAGGTCAAGGTTATTAAATAAGCGAAAGCCCAATGCCGAATTATCGTTGACCATCCCAACGCAGAATGTACCATCGTTCTAGGCGTCGTTGAGACTATCGGGTGCGAGCGAGGTTGGCATGAAAACTCTTCTGATTGCGGTCTCGATTTTTATGTCGCTGGTGCCGCTGGCATTCGCCAACATCTGTGACAGAGGTATCCCAGGGAAGGTGGTTGAATGCATCAATCCCGCTGAAACCAGCGCCAACCTACCATCGATAAATCGCCTTGATTTCGTTATGTATAATCAGAATTCTCCGCGAGGTTCTAAACTATTTTTATGGATGAACGGCACTCAAAGAAATCTTAGTCCTGGGCCCGCTGGAGGAAGCGTAAAGCCGCTGCGTGTCGCGGTCGATCTCGGCTACAGGGCGATATCGGTTCCGTACGATAATCAAAAATCTGTTGTGTCGATCTGCCCACGAAACCCAGACCCAGATTGTTCGGCAAAACTCAGGA
>SESB01000872.1_pt1 | contig 21339 bp, 23 predicted proteins | sample 3171441 | NCBI WGS metagenome assembly SESB01 (sample SAMN06051867, study PRJNA518727) | freshwater metagenome | biome: subpolar coniferous forest; feature: holomictic lake; material: water; isolation source: holomictic Lake 227, 6 m depth | place: Canada: near Kenora, Ontario | collected... | reverse complement strand
CGAAGTTAAATCTCGCGTCAATTCTCCCTTGTACAAAGGTGCACTCTGGGATCCAGATGGAACTGCGCTGGTGGATCCCGCTCAATTAGTCTGGGGACTAGAGAAGGTGTGCTTGAAGTTAGGTGTACAAATATTTGAACATTCCCCGGTCGAAGCGCTGGTTGATGTCGCTAACGGAGTGAGAGTAGAGACCGCATACGGCTCAATTACGGCAAACCGTGTTGCCCTAGCAACCAATGTTTTTCCATCCTTGATTCGCAAAGCTCGGAAATATGTCGTTCCGGTTTACGATTTCCAATTAGTGACCGAACCACTATCGAAGGCTCAATTGAAGTCAATCAATTGGAGCGGCCGCGAAGGCATTTCCGAATCCGGTAATCAGTTTCATTACTATCGAATGACTAAAGACAATGAAATCCTTTGGGGTGGCTACGACGCGATCTATAACTTTCGGGGCAAGGTCAGGCTTGAGTACGAATCTGATGCCGAAACTTACGCGCACTTAGCAGCTGACTTTCTGCTTACCTTTCCGCAGTTGGAAGGAATCAAATTCACTCATGGTTGGGGTGGTGCAATTGATACTTGCTCTCGCTTCTCACCTTTCTGGGGACAAGCGCACAACAACAAGGTTGCTTATGTAATGGGCTATACCGGTTTGGGAGTGGCGGCTACTCGTTTCGGCGCACAAGTGATGTTGGATCTTCTCGATGACATCGATTCAGAGCGCGTGAAACTTGAGATGGTTCGGAAAAAACCTTTTCCCTTTCCGCCCGAGCCCTTCAGATTCTTCTTTATTCGGCTAACTCAATGGTCAATCAACAAAGCCGATATGAATTTCGGCAAACGCAATATTTGGCTGCGGACTTTGGATGCGCTTGGTTTGGGATTCGATTCTTAACTAAGGAAGCCACTCTCGCTTTAGAATTCCGTAGATGATCGCATCGCACCATTCGCCTTTGAAGAACTCTTCCTCTTCAATATGAGCCTCTTTGCGCATCCCAAGCCGTTTGACCAAATTTTCGGAAGCGGCATTTCTGGCATCTAAATGAGCAAAGATGCGATTGAATTTTCCGGTTTCAAAAATATAAGTCACTGCCGCCTTGCAAGCCTCGGTTGCATAACCATGACCAGAATATTTTGGGTTTAAAACATAACCAAACTCGGCGGTCTGGTTCTCGGCGCTGCGAAACATCAGAGCTAATTGCCCGATAACTTTCTTTGAACTCTTTAGTTCGATACCTAGCAAGCCATAATCGCCTTCGTTATTGAATTTGCTCTCAGCGATCGATTTCGCCAACGCTTCGCGCACTTGTTCCAAAGTTCTAGCCGGCCACGGAATATATTTCACTACCTCTGGTAACGATTGATATTCGTACAAATCTGGCTCATCAGCCATTGTCATTGGTCGAATAATTAGGTGTTCCGTCAATAATTGAGAACCTGGCGAATTTAACTCCATTGTTCCAAATGTGCCAGAGCGTTGGCAAAGATCAATTCGGCATCGAAATCTAGAGTCGCAACGTGGTAACTGTTAGTCATCTCGATTCGTTGCTTACTTGAACTTCCTATCCGACTCATAATGATGTCAGAATTCGAAATCGGTAGGACATGATCGTCAACGCTGTGAAACAAGAGCGTAGGAGCGGAAACTAAATGCAAATTTGCCCTTGTTGCTTTTAATAATTTATTGAGTTCCAATACTCCCTTTGTCGGGAGCACGTCGTATCCCCATTCAGTCGTCTCGGGTTTCTTGATGTCATCTCCAACCGATGGCAAACCTTTTTTGAGCATCGCAATCAACGGCGCGAATTTAACTTGCAGCCCTGGAATATGAATCATTGGATTGACCAAAACCAAGCCATCGACCTCGTTGTTCTCGGCAACGTTTAGGGTAGTTGCCCCACCCATTGAGAGTCCGAAGATAAATACTTTCGAGCACGTCTTGCGAAGCTCCGCTACCTCTTGAGCAACCCGCGCCGGCCATTCTTTCCAGGAAACTTGATTTAGGTCCTCCCATTTCGTGGCATGGCCAGGCAACCTAGGGACCCGAACCGAGTAGCCGCGCGCCACCAAATTGTGAGCCCAGGGGCGCATCGAAGCAGGCGATCCCGTGAAGCCGTGCACCAGAACTACTCCGATATGAGCCTTGTCGCCCCGACCTTCAAAAGCGAAATCCGATAACCAACCTTCAGGCGCATTTTCAGTAGACATGAAAAAAGCCTATGCCATCTGATACCCGTGTCACCAGGGTGGCGTAGCGTTGCGAGGTGTCAGTTTCTGAGGGCTTCCAGCCAACCTTCGAAGATCTCGGGCGTTCCCTCCAAGAGACCACATTTGTGGTTGTGGACTTAGAAACAACCGGAGCCTCTGTTCGAGACGGCAGCGCTATAACTGAAATTGGAGCGGTAAAAGTAAAAGGCGGGCAGATGGTTAGCACTTTTCAGACCTTCGTCAATCCAAAGCATCCGATACCCGCCTTCATAACCGTGCTAACGGGGATCACTGATGCCATGGTGATTTCGGCACCGAAGATAGAGGAGGCTTACCCCGCCTTCTTAGAATTTTGCGGATCAAAAAATGAGACCGTCCTGGTCGCCCATAATGCGCCTTTTGATATCGGATTTCTAAAAGGGGCGGCGGCTCAACTCTCATACCAATGGCCCAACTTCCCAGTTATCGATACCGCTCGCATCGCCAGATTAACGCTCTCCCGTGATGAAGTCCGAGACTGCAAGCTGGGAACGTTAGCTAGATTCTTTGGCACCGCAGTCACACCAAATCACCGTGCCCTAGATGATGCTCAAGCGACGGTCGAAGTGCTGCATGGCTTGATTGGCAGATTGGGGTCTATGGGTGTGACAACTCTCGAAGATCTCCAAGGCTTCACAAATCGTGTCTCCCCCGAACAGCGTAAAAAGAAACACTTAGCCGACGGAATTCCACAGTCGCCGGGTGTCTATATTTTTCGCGACGCTAAAGGTGAGGCGCTCTACGTTGGCACCTCAAGAAATCTGCGCTCTCGCGTGCGAAATTATTTCGGTGCAAGCGAAACCAGGCGACGAATTCGCGAGATGGTCGCGCTCGCGGATCGAGTCGAAATCATTGAATGCGCCACCATCTTGGAAGCTCAAGTTCGCGAACTTCGATTAATCTCTCAGAAGCAACCACGATTTAATCGCAGGTCTCGCCACCAGGAGAAAGCGATTTGGATCAAACTAACCCCCGAACTCTTTCCTAGATTATCCGCAGTTCGCGGCATCGCTTCACTCAACGATTCCGCTGGATGGAGTGGCCCGTATAACGGGCTACAAGAAGCACAACTCGCTATGGAAGCTATCCACGAAGTTACCCCGCTGCGACAGTGCACCAAGAAAATCACGCTGAGGTCGATTGAAAAAGATACCTCGTGCGCGCTTTATGACATGGGCCGATGCGGCGCGCCATGTATCGGAGTTGAGAGCCCGGATCAGTACAACATTCATACCAATGCCGCCTATGAATTCATGCACTCCAATAGTCGGGCTGTTGAAGTGGCGCTAGAGGCCAAGATGTCGGCGCTGGCGGAAAGCGAAAGATTTGAAGAAGCCGGCGAATATCGAAATCGATTGGCAGCCTTCTTGAAGGGCGCAACCCGTACCCAGCGACTGCAAGCCCTAGCCAAAATTACGCACTTAGTCACAGCACTTGCGCTCGAGGATGGAAGCTGGGAGTTTGTGTGTATTCGACACGGTCGATTAGCGGGTTCGGCAATTTCCACCAAGTCCGTTGCAATTTCCGAAACAATTACTTCTCTGAAACTAACGGCAGAACAGGTTCTGCCGAACGATCTCGTATTGCCCGCCTCCTCGTATGAAGAGATCGAAAAACTGCTAAATTATTTAGAGAGCCAACCGATCCGTTTGGTTGAGATCGATGGCCAATGGGCGCTTCCAGTCTTTGGTTCTAGCGCCAAACAAGTGCAACTTTTTGAACGTGCCGCCAATTGGCAGGGCGTTACTCCGCTGGTGTAGCCGCCAACTCATTTGAAACTGCAATCCAGCGCTTCAACAAATCTTTACTTGCTCCCGAATCGATAGCGGCGCAAGCTCGCACCCAACCATTGGCGAACTGTTGCTCGACACTCAAGGAAAAATCTGCCTTAAACGCTGCGATCGAGGCCGCGGCATTTAACAAGACTGCATCTCTGCGGGCTCCTTGTTCGCCCGCAAAAATTGAGTGCGCGACGGCAGCGTTAAATTTTGGATCTCCACCCGCTATCTCCGAGATATCTGAAAAATTTATCCCAATATTTCGAGGATCAAAAATCTCCTCTTTCAATTCACCATCACTGATCTGAATCACGCGCGTCGTAGTTGAAATTGAGATTTCATCTAGCCCGTCATCGCCGCGAAAGAGAAATCCCTCGCAACCGCGATCTGCGAGCACTCTGGCCATAATTGGAAGCATCCGCTCGTTTGCAACGCTGATCGCTACCGCTTGTGATTTGGCCGGATTCGAGAGCGGTCCCAAAATGTTAAATACTGTTGGAACTCCTAGTTCTTTCCGTGCCGGCGCAGCAAAGCGCATTGCGGGGTGAAACTTCGGTGCAAAACAGAACCCGATTCCTATTCGGCGGACGCACTCAGCAACTTGAGCCCCACCTAAAGTTATTGCCACGCCAAGCTCTTCCAATAAATCAGCGGAGCCAGCAAGCGAAGTCGCAGCTCGATTTCCGTGCTTTACGACTCTCGCTCCGGCAGCGGTTGTAACCATGCAGGCTGTCGTCGATATATTGATGGTGTTTGAGCCATCGCCACCAGTTCCGACGATGTCGACTGAACGATCCGGTATTGAAATCGGTGCCGCAAACCGAAACATCTGTTCAACCATTTCAGAGATTTCAGCCGCTGTTTCGCCCTTGGCTTTATATGCCAGCAAAAAGGACTTGATATCTTCGATGCCAGCTAAACCACCAAGAATGGTCGACATTGCCCAACTAACTTGTGTCTCTGAAAGGTCGCCTCCCGAATTCAAACGGGCGAGAATTTCACTCCAACTTGAGGACAAGTGCTAAACGATCGAAAGTCGAGCGCGCAACAAATTGGCGGTCTTATCGGCCAGCAAAAATGGGTCGATAGGGTGAATGAGAACCTCATCGGCTCGCGACCAAGATGCCAACCAGGCATCCTGAACTCGGCCGGTAATGAGCAAAACGGGCGGACAGTGGAAGATTTCGTCTTTAAAGGCTCGGGCAATCCCCATTCCACCTTCTGGAACCGCTTCACCATCGAGAATAAACAGGGCAATCTCATTGCCGGCATCGGCATAAACCCGAAGGGCGTTGGCGGTCGCAAATTCCATGATCGCGTGTTTCGGCAGGTCTGAAGCGACCTGGCTGCCTAACGCCGAGGTAATGCTGGCTCGAACGCTGGAATCATCGGAATATATGGCGATAACCGGGGTGCTCATGGTTGGCCAGTCTAGCCAAAGATTTTGCAGCTTTGGGATCTGGGCGCCCGCCAAGGTGTGAATTTTAGGCGTGATCAGGCTCACCCACTTCCGCGGCTCGCGCAGTGTCGCTCAAATCCTCTTTTCGCCATAAATCGGGAATAATCCCCCCGTGACCACAGTGGCAGCAACTCCAGCAAAAGTAACCCGACCCAATATTGTCGCGGTCGGAACGATCGTCTGGCTCTCCAGTGAATTGATGTTCTTCGCGGCACTATTTGCGATGTACTTCACAACCAGAGCCGTCCAGGGACCAAAAGTCTGGTTGGCATCAACCGGAATGTTGAATGTGAAATTCGCGGCAGTCAACACCACAGTTTTGGTTCTCTCATCAGTGACTTGTCAGTTCGGCGTCTTCGCTGCAGAACGTTTTCAAGCGCGCCGCAGCGGTCCACTTTGGAAGTTTTCTAAGTGGGGCTTACGTGAGTGGTTTGCGCTCACATTCTTAATGGGCGCCTTCTTCATTGGTGGCCAAGTTTATGAATATGCAAACTTGGTTCACGAAGGACTTTCTTTATCTTCCCGAGCATACGGTTCGGTTTTCTACATCACCACGGGCTTCCACGGACTCCACGTCACCGGCGGCTTGATTGCATTCTTGATAGTGATGTTACGAGTCTTTAAGGCACAAAAATTCGGGCATTCACAAGCAACTACGGCTATCGTGGTTTCGTATTACTGGCACTTCGTCGACATCGTATGGATCGCGCTCTTTTCGGCGATCTACTTAATCAAGTGAGATTGGCATATAACTAGATGAAACGACTCTCACGATATCGCCGACACAAATTTGCCGGACCCGCTGTTTTGTTGGCTGCCCTATTCACAATCGGTACCACCTTCTCAATAGCTACTGCCCTTCCTAGCCAGCAGCGTATGGAGGTTTCGGCGCAGACGACGATGGTAGAAGAAGGAAGACAGATCTTTGCTCGCGGATGTTCCTCGTGCCACGGACTAAATGCCGAAGGCGGAGCAATCGCGCCATCACTAATTGGCGTGGGCGCAGCATCTGTTGATTTTCAGGTAGGAACCGGTCGGATGCCAATGGCCGATATGAGCCAGCAAGCAATGCGTAAGAAGCCGGTTTATAACGAGCAAGAGACCGCGGCTTTGGCTGCTTATGTAGCCTCGTTGGCTCCAGGCCCAGCCTCGGTTACAAATGAATCTTTAACATGGGAGCGAGACGGCAACGTTGCTCAAGGCGGGGAACTCTTCCGGACCAATTGCGCAATGTGTCACAACTTTGCCGCGCAGGGCGGCGCGCTTTCCAACGGCAAGTACGCACCGACTCTGATGGATGCGCAACCTAAACAAATCTACGAAGCGATGATTACTGGGCCGCAATCGATGCCTAAGTTTTCCAACAACACAATAACTCCTGCAGAGAAGCTCTCTATTATCAAGTGGATCAAAGCTGCGCAGAATGAACCAAGCTTAGGCGGGGCATCTTTGGGTCGCGTTGGCCCCGTTACTGAAGGACTTTTAGTTTGGACCCTCGGATTGGGACTCCTCATTGGAGTTGCAGTCTGGCTAGCAGCGAAGGCGAGATAGTTGTGAGCAACGAACTCCAGAAATTTACCGACCCTGGCCTACCAGCCCATGTCCACCGCAAAGCGGACTCTGATCCTAAAGCGGCAAAGGCCGCCGAGAAGCAGGTAGCAATTCTCTTTTTGCTCTCGGCAATCGGAACTGTGGTGCTGATTGGTTCTTATATTTTCGTAAAGTCCAACAAGTTTGTTTATCTTCCAATTCTTGGCGATACCAATCTGCAACAACTGTTACTTGGCGTAGGAATGGCAATGTCGCTCTTCTTTATCGGCATGGGCGCTGTCCACTGGGCAAAGACTCTGATGTCCGATACCGAAGTTATTGCACAACGCCACGAGATGCGTTCGGAACCAGAAGATCGAACTGATTTCGTTGAAACGGTTAAGGAGCAGGCCGCCTTAGCTAATTTGGGTCGCCGAACTCTTATTAAAAGATCACTCGGACTTTCACTTGGCTTGATCGGTCTTTCACCGCTGATCTTGCTACGCGATCTTGGTCCACTACCAAAGAGCCAATTAGCCACTACAGATTGGGCAAAGGGCACTCGCCTATTGACTGACCCAGGCGATCGGCCGATTAAGCCATCTGATTTAGAAGTTGGATCGGTTGCCCAAGTTTTGCCCGCTCTGCCAACGGGAATTGAGCGTACTTTAGAGAACATCGGCAAAGACGCGGTGCTCTTAATTCGCCTGCGTCCAGAGGATTTCCAATTGAGTCCAGAACGGCTCTCATGGACTCACGAAGGAATTATCGCCTTCTCAAAAATCTGCTCTCATATGGGTTGCGCCGTTGCACTTTACGAGCAGCAGACCAAGCATTTGCTCTGCCCATGTCACCAATCCACTTTCGACGTTACTAGGGCGGCAAAAGTAATTTTCGGACCAGCGGCTCGCCCGTTGCCACAACTGGCAATAACTGTTGATGCCGAGGGTTACTTAGTAGCGCAACAGCCATTTACTGAACCCGTTGGACCTAGTTTCTGGGAGCGATCATCATGAGTGCAAAGAATCGGATCGCTGGAGGCGTAGCTGGTTATGTAGATGACCGCACCGGCGCAGCCAAATGGTTGAAAAAGAATCTAACGAAAGTATTTCCAGACCACTGGTCATTTATGTTGGGTGAGATAGCACTCTATTCATTTATCATTTTGTTGCTCTCTGGAACTTTCCTAACATTCTGGTTCGATCCATCACAGCGTGAAGTAATTTATAACGGCTCTTACGCACCGCTCTCGCATGTCACTATGTCGGCTTCGTACGCATCTACATTGCACATCTCCTTTGATGTTCGTGGTGGATTGTTGATGCGACAAATTCACCACTGGGCAGCGCTAATTTTCATGGCGGCGATCGTTGCTCACTTGTTGCGCGTATTCTTCACCGGGGCTTTTCGCAAGCCTCGTGAGTTCAACTGGCTCATAGGAGTTGGCTTAGTAACGCTGGGAATTGTTGAAGGTTTCTTGGGTTACTCCCTTCCCGATGATTTGCTTTCAGGTACTGGTATTCGAATCGCTGAAGCAATTCTGCAAGCAATTCCAGTTGTTGGCTCCTATTTATCTTTCTTTGCCTTTGGTGGCGCCTTCCCTGGTCACGTCTTCATTCCGCGCATTTACACCGTCCACGTTTTATTGCTGCCGGGAATCTTTCTGGCGCTAATCACCATTCACTTGATGCTCGTCTGGTACCAGAAGCACACGCAATATCCTGGTCCTGGACGCACCGAGCAGAATGTCGTTGGTTACCCATTAATGCCGGTCTACATGGCTAAAGCTGGCGGTTTCTTCTTTATCGTCTTTGGCGTCACTGCCTTTCTTGGCGGCGTCGCCTCAATTAACCCAATCTGGCTTTACGGTCCATATACCCCAGGACAAATATCGGCTGGCTCGCAACCGGATTGGTACATGGGTTGGCTGGATGGTTTGGTACGTATGTCACCGCCGATTGAGACGCACGCCTTTGGCCACACTATCTCTTGGAATATTTTGCTACCAGGATTAATCCTTCCGGGCATTCTCTTCACGGGGATGGCGCTCTATCCATTTATCGAAAGCTGGATTACTGGCGATAAGCGTGAGCATCACCTCCTTGATCGCCCACGTAATGTTCCGAACCGAACTGCACTCGGCGCTATGTCGCTTACTTTTATGATGATTTCGCTGATCAATGGCGGCAATGACATCATTGCAACCCACTTCCACTTAACGATTAACGGAATCATGTGGTTCACCCGAATCGGCTTGATCGTGGTGCCTCCGATTGCCTTTGTAATTACGAAGCGAATTTGTTTATCGTTACAGCGCGCGGACCGAGAGCTTGTTCTACACGGCAAGGAGACCGGACGCCTGGTCATGCTGCCTCACGGTGAGTTCGTAGAAGTCCACGAACCAATCTCAGCCCAGAAGGCGTGGACCTTGACCCAACATCTTCAACCTGAGGCGCTTATGGTTGAGGGCGCCGATGATAATGGCGTGCGAAACCCAGCGGGGTTGAAGGGCAAGATCCGCGCCCGCATTAGTAAAGCCAACGCGGAACAAGTTCCGGCTCCAACACTCACTGAGTTTAAAGAGCTTGAGGACGGCCATCACTAGTCCAGCAGTTCAAATTCGATCGGCACTGCCTGCCGATACCGAAGCAATCCTGGAACTTATCCATGCTCTGGCGCTCTATGAGAAGGCGCCAGAAGAGGTGAAGGTCACCGCAGAGCAGATTCACTCCCATTTCTTCTGCGACTCCCCCAAAGTATTTTGCGATGTTGTTGAAGTAGATGGCGCGGTAGTCGGTTTCGCAATCTGGTTCTTAAATTACTCAACTTGGTTGGGTGTCCATGGAATTTATTTGGAAGATCTCTTTGTAAAGCCCGAGTTTCGTGGGGCTGGCTACGGCAAGTCACTGCTTATTCACCTAGCTCAAAAGTGCGTCTCGAACGGCTACGGCCGGTTGCAGTGGTGGGTACTTGACTGGAACCTTTCGGCTATCGAGTTCTATATTGCTCATGGTGCGCAGGCGATGTCTGAATGGACTACCTTTCGCGTCTCTGGCGACGCTTTAAAAAACCTCGGTGCTCTAGAACAACTCTAAAGTTATTTTTCCAGTACCTCTTTTAATCTAACTAAACTTTTCAAGATAGCTTTCTGATTATTTTCGTAGGCGTTAATGCGGGCCAACCAAAATTGCGACAATGAAGGTCGGCCATCAAAACTTTCTTTCACCCAAGTTGCGGTATCCGAAACTGCCGTGAGTTCATATCGCCAAATATGACGGCCAAAATGGCGCCAGGCGATTGCCCTCGCTGGCTCAAAAGCCACCACCTTATTTGATATTCGATACGGGATTTTGATCTTCATAGACATTGCAAATTTTGCGCCTAGGAAAAGTTGCTGTGGTCCAGAGATTTGTCGCTGCACCGTTTTAGAGCCGTCGAATTGCTCGTGCTTACTTGGCGTAATGAGGAATTCAAAGATCTCCGCGGCGCCACGGTTGATCAAAATTTGACCCGCTTTAACCAAGGGCTCGCCAGTTTCTAACTGCTCCGCCCGTATTTTAGCCACTTAATTAATGAGTAGGAAGCGCCGAAGGCTTTTCGTACTCAAGCACAAAGCCAATAATGCTAATTAATAGCGCACCAATCGCAATAAGGGTGAGCCACCAACCAATGAGAAGACCTAAGCCGGCTGCGCAAGCTGAGAGCGCTACTGGAAGTGGCCACCAAGAGTGCGGTGAATAGAAGCCGAGTTCGCCAGCAGAGTCGGCAATCTCGCCGGCCATGTTGTCTTCCGGCAATACTCCGCCAGCGCGTTTTGTGCTGAACCAAAAATAGAAAGCAATTAGCGCAGCCAGTGCCGAGCTAAGCGTGACCGCTGTAATTCCTACCGCTTCTCCGCCAACCAGCCAATAAATTACTGCCACGATCGCGTAGAAGATCGATAGTCCTGCAAAGAGTCGCCAACCAGCCTTCATTGTTAGTGACCTCCATCAGTGTGTGCCATGTGCGGATAATGCAGATCAAAGGCCGGACGCTCGGAACGGATCCGAGGAATTGAAAGGAAGTTGTGACGAGGTGGTGGACAAGAGGTGGCCCATTCGAGTGATGCGCCGTAACCCCATGGATCGTCAACCGTAACCTTTGGTGACTTGCGACTAATCCAAACATTTATGATGAATGGAATCATCGACATCGCCAACAAGAATGAGCCGATGGTCGAAATGGTATTCATCGTGGTGAAGCCATCCGTTGAAAGATAATCCGCGTATCGACGCGGCATGCCCTTAATGCCGAGCCAGTGTTGGATCAAGAAGGTCAGATGGAAGCCAAAGAAAGTGGTCCAGAAGTGAACTTTACCTAAGCGCTCGTTCAACATGTGGCCGGTCATCTTTGGCCACCAGAAATAGAAACCAGCAAACATCGCAAAGACTACGGTTCCAAAGAGAACGTAATGGAAGTGCGCCACAACAAAGTAAGAAGCTGACACCGCGAAGTCCATTGGCGGGCTAGCCAAAATAATTCCAGTCAGTCCCCCAAAGAGGAAGGTAATTAGAAAGCCCATTACCCAGAGCATGGGAGTTTCGAAACTGACTGAACCACGCCACATCGTGCCAATCCAGTTGAAGAACTTCACGCCAGTAGGAACGCCGATTAAGAAAGTCATAAAGGAAAAGAAGGGAAGCAAAACTTGACCGCTGGCGAACATATGGTGAGCCCAAACCGAAACCGAGAGCGCTGCGATACCAATGGTGGCTGCAATCAAACCTTTGTAGCCAAAGACGGGTTTACGACTGAACACCGGAAGAATTTCAGTGGCAATTCCAAAGAATGGCAGCGCCAAAATGTAAACCTCGGGATGGCCGAAGAACCAGAACAGATGCTGCCAAAGCATGGCGCCGCCGTTAGCGGGGTCAAAGATATGCGAGCCGAAGATTCGATCTGATTCCAGGCCTAAGAAAGCGGCGGCTAGCGGTGGAAAAGCTAAAAGAACCAAGATGGAAGTTAGAAGCACATTCCAGGTAAAGATCGACATGCGGAACATCGTCATTCCGGGAGCGCGCATTGTGAAGATGGTTGTAATGAAGTTAACACCGCCGAGAATGGTTCCGAGACCACCAAGGGCTAAACCAATAACCCAAAGATCTCCACCGATACCAGGTGAATATGTGGAGTTTGCTAGCGGTGCATATGCGGTCCACCCAAATGAGGCAGCGCCACCGGGACTTAAGAAGCCACCAAATGCCATTAAGCCACCAAAAAGGTAAAGCCAATACGAGAGCATATTTAAACGAGGAAAAGCCACATCCGCTGCACCGATCTGCAACGGCATAATTACGTTAGCAAAACCAACGAAAAGCGGGGTCGCAAACATCAACAACATGATGGTTCCGTGCATAGTGAAGATTTGGTTGTATTGCTCGGTGCTTACAAATTGCAAACCAGGGCGGGCAAGTTCAGCACGCAGAATCAATGCAAGAACGCCGGCAACTAAGAACCAAACGAAAGAGGTAATTAAATAAAGGTAACCGATTGTTTTGTGGTCCGTCGATGTAATCCACTTAACGAATAACTTACCTTTGCTTGTAGGAGGTGTAGACCTGACTACTTCAGATGTGGTTGATCGCTCTGCATATGTAGTCATCGTTATGCCGCCTTAAGGGTGTTCAGATAATCCTGGTACTGGGCTGGGGTTACAACTTTTACGGTGAAAAGCATTTGAGAGTGGTTTCGGCCGCACAGAATGTTGCATCGACCCGGGTATTCGCCTAATTTATTGGCAGAAAATTCGAGATGGTTTTCAACGCCGGGTAGCGCTTCCATTTGAATCATAAAGGCCGGAATCCAAAAACCGTGAACGACATCGTTGGCATTGAGCGTGAAGCGAACTCGCTCTCCTTGCGGTAACACAAGTACTGGAGGCTTCGCCGGAGTTCCGGTAATTGTCGCGGCAGGTGAAGTGCCAGCATCATCGTAAGTGAATTGCCAAGACCATTGAATCGCATTGACATGGATGCTGTGTTTAGCTTGTGCCAGCGGCGTTACTTTCGTGATTCGAGCTTCATCGCGCGCGGTGTAAGCAAAGAGCACTGCAACGATAATGAATGGAATGATCGTGTAAGCAACTTCAGTTGGAACGTTGTAACGAGTCTGCTTTGGAAACTCATCGTTCTTTCTGCGATGGAAAATCGCTGGCCATAAGATCAAGACCAAAGTAATTAATCCGACTACGCCAGCAGTAATCCAAGCTCCTTGCCATAAGGTCAAGCTCGTATCGTTTACGCTCGAAAGACCCTTTTTAAACCCCAAGCCAGGCAGGCTAGAGGTGGAACAAGAGCTCAGCGCAAGAACGGCTACGGCGGCCAAAAAGGCAAACGACAATCCCCGTTTAAAATGCATGGGTGAAGGATACTTGCCACGCACTGATTCCCTCTCAACGACGGAGTAGCGTTCCCTCCGTGGTTCCCATCACAGCTAACTTTCAGCGCGAGCGCCCTTTGCACCCCGAAGCGGCCGCCCTTTTGGAGCGCATTTTTGAGCGCGGCTGGGCCGATCCAGCAAAGCTGCACCTGGAATCTAGGCGAGCCGCCATTTTGCTCCAGGAGGCCAAGGAATCACTCGCCGGCCATTTGGGCCTCACCCCCGATGAGCTCTATTTTCTGGGCGAACCGGCCTTGGGCTTTCATTTAGGGATTACCGGGCTTCTCTCCCCGGAGAGCTCTTTGATCTATTCAGGTATCGACCGCCAAGAGGTCATGGCAGTTGCCGCCTCCCATGAGCAAACTGGCGGCCACAGTCAGAAGCTGCGCGTTGGCCTTTTGGGCGAAGTTGAAGCCTTCCAGAGCGCTCCAACTGATGTTCTGGCCTGGCAGTTGGCCAATGGCGAGACCGGAATTTTTCGAACTCAATTCCCGCGCGGGCAACACGGTCAGATTTTTTGCGATGCCACCTCATCAGGAGCGCTAGTTGCCCTGCCCGAAGGCTGGAAAAGCGCCCTTTGGGAGGCCACGGCCTGGGGCGGACCCGCAGGAATTGGGATCTTTGGTTTAGCCGAGAACGCGATCTGGCGAAACCCAATCCCCCATTTAGATGGGCGCCGAGTTCCAGGCGGCTTCTCGCTACCGCTGGCCTTAGCAAGTTCAGTGGCTCTCGACCACCATATGGCCGAAATTTCAACGGCGGCAAAAAAGCTTCAAGGGATAAATCAAGAGATCCGAAATTTCGTCGCAACCGAGATTGGGGAATGTGACATCGCCGGAACTATCTCCGACACCAATCCAGAAATACTTTCGCTTTCATTTCTCTACATCGATGCCGAGCGATTACTGACAGAGCTAGATGCCGCTGGGTTCGCGGTCGATTCGGGCTCTGCTTGCTCCTCAATGAATTTAACCCCAAGTCACGTCTTGGCCGAGATGGGATTGCTAACTGGCGGCAACATTAGATTGCGACTCAACGCCGATACTGAACCAACTGCAATCGCAGAATTCCTAAAAACCTTACAAGTAAAAGTCGCGGCGCTTCGAAGTTGACGATGGACCCAAAGTTAATTGACGCGCGTGGAAAACGATGTCCACTACCAATTATTGAAACGGCCAAAGAAGTCGCAAAGATGGAACTTGGAAAAACTATTGAATTGCTAAGTGATGACCCGGCAACTCAGAACGATTTAGCAGCTTGGGCCAGAATGACCGGAAATCAAAGTGAATTGATCGAAGTTCATCGTTTTAAAATAACAAAGTTGAGCTAGCCCACCATCCGAGGTTGAATCTTTCCTTCAATATCAGCGCGCGCCTCTCTCCCGTATGCAGCTTCAAATCGACTCATGAACTCTTTCTCGTCAAAGCGATACTCATGAGTCCCTTTGGTCTCCAGACAATAAGTCGCCAACATGGAACCAAGCTGCGCACAGCGTTCGTGGTTAAATCCCCATGAAAGCCCAGCAATAAACCCAGATCGGAAATTATCTCCGATACCAGTCGGATCTACCTTTGCCTTTTCTTGAGCCACATCCACATGAATTGCGGGCTGACCGTGCTCTTCAACCTTCACGCCATTTGAGCCCAATGTAATTACCCGAACTGCAACGTGACCGAACAACTCTTCATCACTCCAGCCAGTTTTTTGCAGTGCCAAAGCAAGTTCATACTCATTGAGAAAGAGGTATCTGGCGCCATCTATTAACAACCGAATTTCATCACCACTCATTCGAGCTAACTGCTGTGACGGATCTGCGGCGAAGGGAATAGCCATTGTTCGAGCAGTTTCAGAGTGGCGCACCATCGCTTCTGGATCATCTGGGGAAATAACTAATAGATCAAACTTGCCAACTTTGTCGATGATCGGGGCTAGTTCAATCAAGCGGGCCTCGCTCATGGCGCCCGGGAAAAAGGAGGCGATCTGATTCAAATCATCATCGGTAGTAACCATAAATGTGGCGGTAAATAGCTCCTGCGAGATAAGAACATGAGAGGTATCAACACCATGACGACTTAGCCAAGCATCGTAATCGGCCCAATCTTTGCCAACTGCTGCAATCAAGATTGGATGAAGACCCAAAGCCGCCATTCCGAAAGCAATATTTGCACCGCACCCACCACGGCGGATATCGAGGCTATCTACTAGGAATGAGAGCGAGACCTTTGCTAACGATCCTTCGACTAGCGAATCGGTGAACTTCCCCGTGTAGGTCATCAAATGATCGCGACCGACCGAGCCTGCTACTGCAATCTTCATAGGTGCATTATCGCGTTTGGAAATGGCAATGGGCGAACTTTCGCTCGCCCATTGCCGATCAAACTTAAGTTTTAGTTGAAAGAGTCTCCGCAGGCACAGGATCCCTGAGCATTTGGGTTGTCGATCGTGAAGCCTTGCTTTTCAATGGTGTCTACGAAATCGATCGATGCGCCCATCAAATACGGAGTGCTCATCTTGTCGGTCACGACTTTTACGGATCCGAAGGTGGTAACGGTGTCGCCATCAAGGGAACGGTCATCAAAGTAAAGTTGGTAGCGAAGTCCGGAGCAACCACCAGGCTGAACCGCTACTCGCAGGGCTAGATCGTCGCGACCCTCTTGTGCCAAAAGTGCGCCCACCTTTACGGCGGCAACATCGGAAAGCAGAATCCCGGCAGTTTGAATTGTGATATCTGTCGTGGTCTCAGTGCTCATATATCTCTCCATTTTTCGCTTAAATGCTCTTGGCTGCGCCGGCCTCTCCAGCCTGCGGGTACAAAGATTACCTGTTTAGAGAACCATTTGCCCCATAGAAACATTCCCGAGGCTCAGGCCAGTCATTAATTGGCAGGCGGCAGGAATTGGGTAGAGAATGTCGGAATGTCCTTATCTGAGCTGCTACTACTAGGCCAAGGCCGAGATCTGACCAGCGAGCGAGGGGTCTCCTGCGATGGCGAACTCCCACCCGCAAGTGACCCGACTTTGGTGGCTCGAGCCCAAGCGGCCAGAGCAGCGCTAGGCGAACGAGCGCTGATTTTGGGTCATCATTACCAGCGCGATGAAGTTATCGCCTTTGCCGACATCACTGGTGACTCCTTTAAATTAGCCCAGACTGCCGCCGCCCGGCCAGATGCCGAATTCATATTTTTCTGCGGTGTCCATTTCATGGCAGAGAGCGCCGACATCCTCACCAACGCGAACCAGAAGGTGATTTTGCCCGACCTTTCCGCAGGCTGTTCCATGGCAGATATGGCTAATTCCAACCAAGTCAATGAGGCTTGGCTTGCCCTCACAAAATTGGGTGTGGCCGCGAAGACCATTCCAATCACTTACATGAATTCTACGGCAGCTATCAAAGCCTTCACTGGGCGAAATGGCGGCGCCGTTTGCACATCATCCAATGCGGAGCGGGCCATGAAATGGGCCTTTGAACAAGGCGAGAAAGTATTCTTTCTTCCAGATCAACATTTGGGTAGAAATACCGCGGTGCTTAAGTTGGGTCTGAAATTAGAAGATTGTGTTATCTGGAACCCATGGAAACCAAATGGCGGCTTAACTGATGAAGCAATCATCAAAGCAAAAGTCATTCTTTGGCGTGGGCATTGTTCAGTTCACGGAAGATTTTCGGTAGCTAATGTTGCAGCAAGTCGAGCAGCAATTGCCAATGTCTCAATCTTGGTTCATCCTGAGTGCCAACATGACGTCGTCGCTCAAGCGGATGTAGTTGGAAGCACCGAGATGATTATTAAGACCATCGAAAGCGCGCCAGCTGGCTCTGCGTGGGCAATAGGAACGGAGCTGAATTTAGTTCAACGGTTGGCTAATGCCCACCCGGACAAGAAGATTCACTTTCTCGATAAAACCGTCTGCTACTGCTCAACCATGAACCGAATTGACCTCCCCCACCTGGTTTGGGCGATGGAATCGCTGGTAACTGGGCGGTTAGTCAACCAAATCATCGTTGGTGCCGAGACTGCCAAATTCGCCAAAGTTGCGCTGGAAAGAATGCTGGCTCTACCTTAACTACATGAGCGAAGAGAAGAAGATCGAAGCGTCCGAGGAATCCAAGGGAAAAGGCCACGCCACCCCGAAGCGTAAAGAAGCTGAATCTCGCCGCAAAGTGAACTCATTAGCGCCGGCAACCAGCAAAGCTGCAAAGGCCAAAGATCGCGAAGCTGCAATGGCTCGTCGTAAGGAAGTCCGTGCGGCCTACATGCGCGGCGATGAAACCGCACTTCCAGTTCGTGACCGTGGACCAGTACGCAAATTTATTCGAAACTACGTCGATTCCCGTCGCTCGATCGGCGAATATTTCTTGCCCGTGATTGTCATTGTTCTGGTGCTCACTGTGATCCCAAATCGCTACATCCAATTACTGGCGATATTGTTTATGTATTCTGCAATGGTCTACTCATTGCTATCGGGCTTCTTCTTCACTCGTCGGATCCGCAAGGAAGTTAGCAAGCGTTTTCCAAATGAGCCGCTAAAAGGTTTGGGAATGTACGGCTGGTTAAGATCAACGCAAATGCGCCGCATGCGTGCGCCTTCGCCTCAAGTTAAGCGCGGCGAGAGCTTCTAATTATTATCCTCGCGCTTTTTAGGCGCGAGGATTAGGACTTTGAGTTTTCGCAGCATCGCGTTCTGGGAGAGTTCCCAAAACTTGATCGATAGCAATAAGCACATCGGCGCTTAATTTCACTCCTGAAGCTTTAACATTTTCTTTTACTTGAGCCGGTTTGGTTGCGCCCATGATCACCGATGAAACATTGGTGTTATTCAGCGCCCAAGCCAAGGCCAATTGCGAAAGCGTTAAATCTAAGCCTTGAGCGATTGGGCGTAGTAGTTGGACTGCGGTCAGGACTTCCTCGCGCATCCAACCCGAGATCATTCCGGCACCACTCTTTTTATCGGTAGCTCGAGATCCAGTCGGCGGTTTTTTGCCCGGAAGATATTTTCCAGTCAAGACACCTTGGGCAATTGGGGACCAGACGATTTGCCCGATGCCTTCCTCTTCGCAAAGCGGCACGACTTTACTTTCAATAACTCGCCAGAGCATCGAATACTGTGGCTGACTAGAGACAAATCGAGTGTATCCAGCCTTCTTTTGAATCTTCAGCGCTGCTGCAATTTGATCGGCGCTCCACTCCGAGAATCCGATGTAGTGAACTTTGCCTTGTCGGACCAAATCATCGAAGGCAGAAAGTGACTCTTCAAGCGGGGTCTCATAATCAAATCGGTGCATTTGATAGAGATCGATGTGATCAGTGTTTAACCGTTTCAATGAGGCGTGGACTGCTTCCATAATGTGTTTGCGAGATAAACCGCGATCGTTCTTGCCAGCACCGGTTGGCCAGTAAACCTTGGTAAAAAGTTCAAAGCTTTCGCGCTTAACGCCTTTTAAGGCTTTACCCAGCACAACTTCAGCACGAGTGCCGGCATAAACATCAGCAGTGTCAAAAGTAGTAATTCCGACATCAAGTGCAGCCTTTACGCACTTGATTGCCGCCTCCTCCTCAACCTGAGAACCATGTGTGATCCAGTTCCCATATGCAATCTCGGAGACATACATTCCACTACTACCAAGGCGACGATATTCCATGGCTGAGAGCGTACTCTTTGAACATGAAAAAGTTCGCCTTGATCTTCTCGCTGGCCTTGTTGGCGCTATCTATTCCCTTATCTGGAGCCCGCGCTGAAGATGGCGCGAGCCCGGCGGCAAGTTCTGTGACCTCCCAACAATCTCCGCAACCCCAGTCCGGTGAGGAGAACAATGAACCTCGACACCGAATTAGCGAGGAACATTTAGGGCTAGAAGCACTCCCCATCACAATTGTTGTCGGTGCGGTGATCATCGCAATCGGGTTAGCAGTGGGAATTGGTCGTCGACGCTCCATCTCGGAATAACCCAAACCTGAATTAAAGTGCTAATTTTCTCTAGCTGATCAAGGTCTCTTGTTCAGTAGCAATGTGTTTAGCGAAGTCCGGTGAGATTCCGGCGCTGTTCCCGCAACTGTAATGATCTTTGGATCTAAGTCAGGTCGCCTAACTCAAAGCTGATGTATCCGACCTCGGAGGAAGGTCGGGCCTCGCTAACTTAAGAATTCTTAAGAAAGTAAAGCCCTTCTTCCTCCCTCAAATTTTGAGGGAGTTTTTTATGAAGTTTTCCAAAGAGAAAGTGGCGCTATTCGCGCTGGCAACCTTGGCGGTTAGTTATCCAATTGGCGCTCAGGCTGCAAGTACTAAAGAGAGATTTCCACTGACGGTAAGTTCCGGTGGCTTCGCAACGAAGATTCAGAAAATTCCGCACCGCATCATCTCACTCTCGCCCACTGCAACTGAAAACCTATTTGCGATTGGTGCTGGGGCGCAGGTAATAGCAGTGGATAGCCTTTCCAATTTTCCAAGTAACGCGCCAATAACCAAGTTGAGCGCCTTCACTCCGAATGTTGAGGCAATCGCAGCTAAAAAGCCAGACCTCGTAATTCTCTCTGTAGATTCGACCAATTCTAAGAGTGTCAGAAAATCGCTGGAAATGTTGAAGATAGCCGTGCTGATGGAGAAGGCTCCAAATCAAATCAGTGATGCCTACATTGAAATCGCGGCAATAGGTAAAGCAACTGACAAGGTCGCCAACGCCGCGTCTCTAATTTCAAAAATGAAGGCAACAATCAACTCGATAGTGGCCAGTTCGCGAAAGGCAACGCCAATCACCTTCTTCCACGAGCTTGATTCGACGCTTTATACCGCGACCTCAAGCACCTTCATCGGAAAGGTTTACGCCGATTTCAATCTTGCAAATATTGGAGATAAGGCCCAAGGCGCTGACTCTTCTGGCTACCCGCAACTTTCGCAGGAATATTTGGTGGTTGCGAACCCTCAGATAATTTTCTTATCTGACGCGCAGTATGGCGAAAACTTAGAAACCGTTTCGAAACGAGCTGGGTGGTCTGGAATCTCCGCCGTTTCAAATGCTCGTGTGGTTTCCTTGCCGGCAGATATCCCCTCACGTTGGGGCCCACGTTTGGTTGACTTCTATCGTTTCATTGCTCAAGCCATCGCGAATATCTCCTAGGCAATTTGCTCATGAAGAATCAAATCGGCGAAGATCATTTGGGGCGCATCTGGAATTGGCGCATAACGATGTTCGCTGGCTTGATTCTCGTGGGCGTTGCACTTCTGGGCGTTAGCTTCGGTCCGATTGGACTCTCCTTTCCCAAAATCATTAGAACGTTGCTGGGCGCATCTGACGGGCTGAATGGCCAAGAACGAGTTTTACTTTTGCAACTTCGCTTGCCGCGAGTAATTCTGGCCGCCCTTGTTGGAGCTGCGCTTTCAACTAGTGGCGCCGTCTATCAAACCGTCTTTCGAAATCCCTTGGCCGATCCATATCTCCTGGGGGCAGCATCTGGCGCTGGGTTAGGGGCAACTCTTGCCATCACAAGTTCGGGCGGAAATGTTTACGGTCTGCTTCCGATCTTCTCCTTTATTGGCGGCGTGTTAGCAGTTTTAACGACATTCTTTATCTCAGGGAAATTTTTTGCCGAACCAAACTCCCTGTTGCTATCTGGGATCGCTGTTGGATCTTTCGGAACCGCCGTTCAAACTTATTTGCAACAGCGTCATAGCAGTGCCCTTCGCCCGGTTTACTCATGGATCCTTGGCGAACTAACTGTTGCAAACTGGCAAGTCGTTAAATGGTCTTCGCTTTACATTATTTCGGCGATCTTGATATTGATCAGCGTCTCCAAACAGCTCGATGGTCTGATGCTCAGTGACGAAGAATCTTTCTCGCTGGGGATAAATCCCAACAAGCTTCGAATCATCGCAGTTGCTGCTGCGACTCTTGCGACAGCCACCGCAGTGGCAGCCA
>SESB01000869.1_pt1 | contig 21370 bp, 15 predicted proteins | sample 3171441 | NCBI WGS metagenome assembly SESB01 (sample SAMN06051867, study PRJNA518727) | freshwater metagenome | biome: subpolar coniferous forest; feature: holomictic lake; material: water; isolation source: holomictic Lake 227, 6 m depth | place: Canada: near Kenora, Ontario | collected... | reverse complement strand
TCACACTACTTTACACAAAAATATCCAAATATGATTATTCACTAATATTAGCACTGTTTTTATAATCATGAGTAAGCCTTATATCCGACATTCCGCACCCCTGCTACTCGGAATTAGCATATAAGAAAATATAACGCTCACCGAGTAAGTTAAGCAGTTGGTGATGGTATGCGTTGCAGTTCAGTACATGAACCGAGGGTCTTTCAAAAATCGAAAGCTGCGTTCGACTTTTTGTTGCCCTGGCGTATAGTGACCTAGCATGGCTTCGTGACTGAGTTGCACTTCGTCCAGTTGGTTACTGGCGATAATAAAGCAGCTTTTTTGTTGAATCTTGCGCTGCCGTGTTTCGAGTATGGAGGCAACGCCTGCGTCAATTCGATAGCCAATAATCTCGGGTTGACAGTCCTTGCGTGGGCGTCCTTTGCCTTTGAATCCGAGCACTTTGACGATGCGCGAATCGTGTAAGACGACGACCTTCAGTGTTTTTTGCAGATGCGCTAGGACCGTTTCAGCATAGCCAATACAAGCAAAAGACCGTTTTTCTAAGGCGCTAAACGCTTTGTATTCGAGCTGGCTTTGATTTAGATGTTGTTTGTTGACCGTTTGTTCGGTACGTCCGTGTGCAACTCGGGTATATGTATCATTTACTTGTTTTTTCCACAAGGTTGATGGTACTCGCCATTATTTTTTCGCAATAATATTAATGTTATACTCTTTATACTTTATTATTATTAGCTCTTAAGATCCCTGTGGAAAACTCTTTATAGGCTTAATAAATCAATTAGTTGCTTTACTGCTTAACAGTAGTTATTAGTTGTGGATAACTATGGTATAAATAAGCTCATCTAAATTCGCTATCTTTTCCACACAACTTTACCAACAGATTAGCTCTGCTTATCCACACTGTTATCCACAGCCAAATAACTTTTTTATAATGCTGATAAATCACCAAGTTAAATTAAATCAGTTGATTTATTTACAGCCTAAAATCAATCACTTGTTGGTTAACCCGCACGCGATGTGGATTGGCTTACTTGTCCATCAAGGTGGACGCGTGCTTGACTCTCTTGATCAAACCATATTGAGACCACATATCCAGTTTGATCATTAGCACTGTTGCAAAAGTTACTAATCACATCCGCACATAATTCAAAATCAATTGGGTCAACATGGGTTAAGTCAACTGAAAGTTCTGAACAGATAAAGCCAAGCCTGTCATAAGCAGATAGGCCAAAGTTCACATTTCTCATAACGTGAGCATTCCTCTTAGCGCCAAATTTAATATTCAAGCGCTCAGTTAATGTAATCATCTTTGCTCTCCGGATAAATAGTCGTTTCATCTAAAATTTCAACGGGTTTTCCTTCGGCTTCAATGGGGTTTCCATTTTATTCTTGAAGGTAGACATTGATAACATCAAAATACATTAGGCTTTACCATCGGTTGTAATATCAAATACTGTGCCATCTTCAAGTAAAACAGCATATTTAGTTACTCTCTATATTCTCCGGGTGATGCATATCTACCCTATCCCTCCCATTTTATGACTTAAAGCGGCCTCGACAATATTATTGTCAAAACTTTGTTGACACGATGTGCCCATGATCGTGAACAACATAATCCGATATCTTGCCAGATATAAGTGCACTCTCATGGATTGCACTTATATTTTGCACTCTCATGCAGCGTTTTATTCTGTAGCCAATGTCAAAACCCACTGATTATCTCCCGCTAGAATAGTCATTTTCTTCAAAAAAACATGAGTCATGTATTTTAGAGTTTATGCACAATAAGCAAAATTAGGTATACGCTGTAACCTCATCCAAATAAAATAATTAGATGCTAAACTTAATAATCAGCTTGGACAATTTATAAGCTCTTTGTTTTTGCTTGTGATTCAAAATATTTTTTTACGCCGTCCAACCATTCAACGGTAACTTGCTCAAAGGTTAAACTTTCATCGGGGTGATCGCTTAAGGTGGATTAAAACCGCTTGCCATAAAACATAATTTTTATTGCTTTCGTTGATTTTCTTCGTCTCCATGATCTTGTTAAAGAAAGCATAGAAGTTGGTGCTTAATTTGTTGGTATCAGTAAATCCATGCTGACCGCTTGCGGCCTCGGCAATGCGTTTGGCTTTAATCTGCTCCACTAATTGCATGGTTTCTTTGTTGTGCTGTTTTTCGGGCTTGGTTTTCGGGTTAGCGTAAAGATATTGGTCTAGCTTCTCACGCTTACGATCTTGTATTAACTTTCCGTTTTCATCGGTGCGGCTCCCATAAAAATAAACAAGGCGAATGGTTTGCTTATCCCCTGCTTTATTCAAGCGCTTCTCGATTGTAATTTTCATTTATGCCCCATTATGCCCCACTAAAACAATATGGGGATATTATGGGGTAAAAAAAGGTAAAATAAAGACAATAATAAGAAAACAAAAAAGGGCATGTATCGCTACACACCCTTATTTTATTGACTTTGTTTAGTTGTTGTTTTCGGTTGTTTTACCTAGTTACTTTCCTATACAAAAACTAGAGAATATCTTTCCAAGCAGGTCATCGGAAGTCACTTTACCGGTAATTTCAGAAAAGCTCATTTGTGCGTGTCTTAAGTCCTCCGCAACTAATTCACCGGCTTGGTTGATTTGTAATTGGCTTAAAGCGCTTTCTACAAATTCACTACCCGCTCTTATTGCTTCTATATGTCGCCTTCTGGCTATAAATACATTATCAGTTGCCTCATTAAAACCGACACTTTCTTTAAGATGCTGTCTTAATAAAGACATACCTTGACCTGTTTTTATGGATAGATAACAATTAAAGCCCTCTTCTGTCTGCTTAATTTCAGGCTCAATATTCAGCAAATCGATTTTATTAAAAACTTTGGTGATAGGAATATGACTTGGCAGTGTTTTTAGTAATTCATCCGATTCTGCTTCTCTCGCATCAATCAGCAATAAAATTTTATCGGCTTTTTGAATCTCTAAATGCGCTCTTCGGATTCCTTCTTTTTCAATGGAATTTTCACTGTCTCTTAAACCTGCCGTATCGATAATATGTAACGGCATACCATCTAATTGAATCCGCTCTCTCAGCACGTCACGAGTCGTTCCAGCAATATCTGTGACTATCGCAGCTTCATGTCCTGCCAATGCATTCAATAAGCTAGATTTTCCTGCATTGGGTTTACCCACTAAAACAACAGTCATCCCATCACGCAATAAACGACCTTGTTGCGCAGTTTTTTGAATTTGTTGAATACGCTGCAATAAATTGACAATGCGCTTTTCAACCACGCCATCGGTTAAGAAATCAATTTCTTCATCGACAAAATCAATTGAGGCTTCTACATAAATACGCAGTTCTGTTAACTCTGTAACCAGCTCATTAATCTGGTTTGAAAATTCACCTTGCATTGATTTTTGTGCTGAACGTACGGATTGCTCTGTACTGCTTTCAATTAAATCAGCAACTGCTTCCGCTTGGGCTAAATCAAGTTTGTCATTTAAAAAAGCACGTTCAGTAAACTCACCTGGATTGGCTAATCGCGCTCCCAAGGAAATCACCCGACGTAAGAGCATATCCAAAACCACAGAACCACCATGACCCTGAAGCTCAAGGATATCTTCGCCAGTGTATGAAGCAGGAGCAGGAAAATAAAGACAAATCCCTGAATCAATAACACCGCCATCTTCGCCTATAAAGGCAGAAAACTGGGCGTATCTTGGAGTTAAGGGTTTATTGAAAAGTTGTTTGGAAATTTCAGGAACCAAGGCTCCTGAAATTCGGATAATACCTACACCACCATTCCCAGGTGGTGTAGCAATTGCTGCTATGGTATCTTGTGCTACAAGCAATTTAGCCTTCTTTTTCTAATTGCTTTGTGATATAGGTTTGTTGAATGATTGATAAGGTATTATTAATAACCCAATACAAAACCAAACCTGCTGGAAAGAATAGAAAAAATACAGTGAAGACAATTGGAAACATCTTCATTACTTTTGCTTGAATGGGATCAATAGGCGCAGGGTTTAAGCCCTGCTGAATTTTCATAGAAATACCCATAATCACCGGCAAGATATAAAACGGATCTTGTATCGATAAATCTTGTATCCACAACATGAAGGGCGCTTGACGAAATTCAACCGTCTCACTTAGTACCCAATACAACGCCATAAACACTGGGATTTGTATCAAAATGGGTAAACAACCCCCTAATGGATTAACTTTTTCCTTTTTATATAGATTCATCATTTCAGTGTTGAAACGAGGTCTATCATCTTTAAAACGATCCTGAAGCTCTTTTAAGCGCGGTTGAATTTTGCGCATTTTAGCCATTGATCTGAAACTGGATTGAGATAGTGGGAAAAACAGCAACTTAATACAAAAAGTTACACCCATAATCGCTAAACCCCAATTTCCTATCACGCCGTGAATAAAATTCAAGAGGCTGTAAATTGGCTTACCAATAAAGGTTAAAACACTATAATCAACTGTAAGTTCAAGGCCTTGTGAGACTTTTTCCATCAATGGTTGAATTTTAGGACCTGCAAACAACTGAGAGGCAAACCTTGCTTCAGTATTTGGTTCTACAACGGCAGTTGGAGAATAGGTTCCAATAACAAAACGACCATCTTTTAATTCTTTAGTATAAAAGTGATTCTCTTGATCAGCAGGTGGAATCCAGGCAGAAGCGAAGTAATGTTGGATCATCGCAGTCCAACCACCTTTAGAGGTTACATCTAAGGTTTCATCAGCCATATCATCAAAACTGATTTTTTGATATTTGTTTTTTTCTGTATAAATAACCCCACCATCATAAGCTCTCATGCCGCCTGTCAGCATGTTACCCTTACCGGCTTTATCCTGGGTTTTTAATAATTGACTATATTGTCTACCGGACCAAGCTTTTCCTGAGCTATTTTTTACAGTTTGATCCAGTTTGATTTCATAACTACCACGAGTAAAAGTGAATACCTTAGTGATTACCAAACCTTGGTTGTCTGTCCAGGTTAATGGAACTGACAAACTATCTTGACCTTCTTGAAGCGTATAACTGTCTTTCTCGTTAGTAAAGACGGTGTAGTGATTGGGTGCTGTTGTAGATCCACTGTCTGCAATTAAACCGCTTTGAGCAACAAATATCTTCTCTGGATTATTATTAAATAAGCGTACTGGAGCTGTATTAATTTCGGCGGCTTGCATACCAACCATTTGACGCAAACTATTAACTACGTTATTAGCTTTTTCGATTGGGTAACTTAATAGATCTAAATTGGTGACTGTAGCACCTTGTAAATCGATTTCAAGCGCAATAACATCCGTTTTAATTTTTACTGTCTTTGCAGTGGGTGAAGTTAATACCGGTGCAGATTCTGTGTTTTGTGATTCTGATCCGGCGGGTAAAGAGGATTGTACAACATTCGTACTGGGTAAATCTTCTTTATTTTTTGCTAAATCCGGGCTTGAAATTGCAGCTACTTCTGGTTTTGGGTTATAGTCTTGCTCCCAAGCCTGCCACAACATAAATACCAACATTGCAAAAGTAACAACGAGTATAAATCTTATATTATCCATTCTTATTACCAAATTTTTCTGGAACGGGATCAATGCCCCCTTCATTAAAAGGGTGGCACTTTAATAATCTTTTGAGGGTGAGATAAGAACCAATGATAGCACCATGACGCTGAAGTGCTTCCAAGGAATAACTTGAACAGCTTGGATAAAAACGACAGTTTGAGCCAAGCAATGGACTAATAAGGAATTTGTAACCCTTTATTATTGCTATAAGCAAGATGCGCATCGAGATACCAATCTAAGCCAATGTTTTTCCAATGACATTCTTAATAATTCCAGTGGAGCATCAACGGCTTCCCTTCGAGCGAGCACAACAATGTCCATATTTCCCAAGCATTGTTGTTGTATTCTAAAGTTTTCTCTTACTGCCCGTTTAATAATGTTTCGGTGAACTGCCTTTCTTATATTCTTTTTGGCAATCGCCAAGCCTAGCCTGGGATGATCAAAATCATTTTTTATGGCTAAAAGTGTAAAATAGGTATCACTTGATTTTATAGGCTTAGCAAAAACTTTTTTGTATTCAGCGGGTTTTTTTAACCGCAATGCCGAAGGGAAATTATAATGATGCTCTATCACCCAAGGTCGACTAGACAGTTAACTCTTTGCGACCTTTTGCTCTACGAGCACTTAATACTTTACGGCCACCGACAGTCGCCATTCTAGCGCGAAAACCATGAGTTCTTGCACGTTTAATTTTACTGGGTTGGTAAGTTCTTTTCATATTATTTAAAGCCTAATCAGATGAGTGTTAACAAAAACAGATAAAAAAGACTACGGATGATAAAATAATAACCATAGCATGTCAATTCTGTAGTGCAATGTTTTATTACTGTATATTAATTATATAACCATTTCTCCCCACTAGATTACTATCAATACTGACTTCAATGAGCTCAATTTGGGATAACTGCCTTACAAAACTTGAAAATGAAATTGCTGGTTCTGATTTCAGTACCTGGATTCGACCTTTACAGGCAATAGAAACTCAAGGACAAATAAAACTATTAGCACCCAATAAATTTGTACTGGACTGGGTTAAGCAACATTATTTCGCCAAAATTGAAGAGTCTGTTCGTACGTTTTCAAATGGTACTGTTGAAACAAACCTTGAAATTGGCTCAAAGAAGCCTATCACTCATACTTTAGTGAGTAGTGGTAGTTCCAAACCCACTGAAGCAAAAAAGACCACGCCCAACTTCCTTAATAAATCCTTTACCTTTGAAAATTTTGTTGAAGGAAAATCAAATCAACTGGCTAGAGCCGCCTCCATTCAGGTTTCTGAAAATATTGGCAGAGCTTACAACCCATTACTTATCTATGGCAGCTCTGGTTTAGGAAAAACGCATTTAATGCATGCGATAGGAAATGCTGTTTTACAAAAAAAACCTTCAGCTACGATTGTCTATCTTCATTCTGAAAAGTTTGTCCAGGATATGGTAAAGGCCTTGCAACAAAATTCAATTAACTCATTTAAAGAATATTATCGAGCTATCGATGTTTTGTTAATTGATGATATTCAATTCTTTGCAGGAAAAGAGCGTTCACAAGAAGAGTTTTTTCATACATTTAATACCTTACTGGATAAAAAGCATCAGATAGTCTTGACCTGTGATAAATATCCTAAAGAAATTATAGGGCTTGAAGACCGTTTAAAATCAAGGTTTGGTTGTGGTCTTCCAGTATCGATTGAACCACCCGATATGGAAACGAGAGCCGCCATTTTAATGAAAAAAGCCGCACACGTTAATGTTGAACTTCCTCAAGAAGTCGCTTTTTTTATTGCTAAAAAAATTCCATTTAATGTACGTGATCTTGAAGGCGCTTTAAGAAGGGTTATTGCCAATGCCCAATTTACTGGTCGAGAAATTAATATTGAGTTTACTAAAGAAGCCTTACACGATTTGATTTCTTTAAAAGATAAACTCGTCAATATGGACAACATTCAAAAAGTCGTTGCTGAATATTTTAAAATAAGAGTGGCTGACCTATCTTCCAAGAATAGAAAGCAAAACGTAACACGTCCTCGTCAAATGGCCATGTGTTTAGCCCGTGAATTAACCTCTCATAGCTTTCCTGAGATTGGCGATGCCTTTGGTGGTCGTGACCATACAACAGTGATGAATGCCTGTAAAAAAATACATGAATTAAAAGAAGCAGATCACAAAATTGCTGAAGATTATTCTAATTTGTTAAGAACACTATCGCATTAAGCTGTGGATAAAAAGTGTATAACAGGCTCATTATTGAGGACAGTTCTGTGTATAAAAACCAGGCTAAAAATTATATTTTAGTTATCCCTTAGTTATACACAACTTAAAGGCCTTCGTTAATTACCAATAACTTATTGAATATCAATTAAAAATAGACTTATCAACAGGTTTTCGCTTGTATAATAGTAATAAATAAAACTAAATAGATATCTTATTATTTAATAAAAATTAATTCAAATTACTTTAAATTTAACAAGCGTATAATTAGACCTATCAACATTGCTTTATTACTCTACATAAATTAAATATCCTATTGATTTATAAAGTATAAAATATTAATAAGCGCTTATTTAAGCTAAACCACATCATCATGAAATTTATAATTAATAGAGAAGAGCTACTCACTCCGTTACAACAAATAGTGAGTGTTATCGAAAAAAGACAAACAATGCCAATACTATCCAATGTATTAATTGTTGTAGAAAAAGACTCGCTTTGTTTAACAGGTACTGATCTTGAAATTCAAATTGTCGCTAAAATTAACATTCAGTCTGCGACTCCTGGATCGATTACTGTTCCTGCCAGAAAATTTTTAGATATTTGTCGACTTTTGCCTATGGGCTCTGAAATTAAATTTGATCAACAACATGATAAAGTTAAAATTTCATCGAATCGGAGTAAGTTTTCATTAAGTTGTTTACCTGCTGATAACTATCCAGAGTTCTCAGAATCTGAATTAGAAAATACATTTTTGATTAATGCCGGTAAATTCAAAAGAGCATTAGACAAAACTCTTTTTTGCATGGCTAATCAGGATGTACGTTATTACTTAAATGGTTTATTGCTAAATATTTCTAATAGTAGACTAAAGTTAGTGGCTTCAGATGGACACCGTTTATCGATTTACGAAGATGCTATGGAAGAAGGGACGGGTTATGAAGCTAGAATTATTTTTCCTAGAAAAGGAATTATTGAGCTTAACAAATTACTTGATGATCCAGACGTTGAATTAAAGGCCGAGTTTTCTAGTAATAACATCAGAATTTTTATTAAGAATCTAATATTTTCAGCAAAGTTAGTTGATTCAAAATATCCTGATTTTGGTAAAGTGTTCCAACAAGTATTTTTTAACCCCATTCATATTAAAAAACTTCTTTTAAAAGAAGCGTTAACTCGCGTAGCAATTTTGTCTAATGAAAAATTCAAAGGTATTACCTTGGATATTTCAGCAGACAGCTTAAGAATCAGTACACATAATCCTGAACATGATGAAGCGGAAGAAGAAATCGCCATTGAGCATTTGGAGGAGCCGATTACAATTGCTTTTAATGCCCAATATTTATTGGATGCTATTTCAAATATTGATTCTGAAGAGGCGGTGCTGACTTTTGCCAAAAATGCGAGTAGTTGTTTTATAGATGAACCTACTCAAAGTACTTACCGGTTTATTGTTATGTCAATGAGACTGTAAGCTTTTGCAATGACGTTGTTACGACTTGATATCTATGCCGTTAGAAATATTATAAAAGAGTCTATTATCCCATCACCGGCTATCAATTTTTTTTATGGAGAAAATGGTAGCGGTAAGAGTGCCATTATTGAGGCCATCTTTATATTAGGTCGTGCCAAATCATTTCGTTCCACTTCAATTAAGTCTGTTATTACTATTTCTGAAAAGCAGTTAGTGGTTTCAGCTCAAACACAGCAGCCCAATAGCATGACTATGCATTTAGGCGTTCAGTTAGATAGTAAAAATATTTGCTGTCATATTAACCATCAAACAACCCAAAAAAGATCAGATTTAGCTTACGCACTTCCTTTGCAAATTATTCATCCCAAAAGTTTTGAATTACTGGATGCTGGGCCTCAATTAAGAAGAGAGTATTTAGATTGGGGGGTATTTCATGATGATGAAGGCTTTTTAATGAATTGGCGCAATTTTAAAAAAGCGTTGTTACAACGTAACGCTTTATTAAAATCAAAATATGTATCGCATATTGATGTTTGGAATAAGGAATTGGTGTATTACGGTACAATAGTCAACAATTATCGAGAGCAGTACTTACAAAAGCTTAAGCCAGTATTTTTAGATATTCTTGCGCACTTTATTAAAATCGATGGCATTGAATTAAAGCTGTTATCCGGGTGGGATATATCTAAAGATTTTGACGCTGTTTTAGTTGAGAATCTGGATAATGATTTACGTTATGGATTTACGCAAAATGGTCCCCATCGAGGGGATTTTCATTTGTTGGTCAATAATAGATTAGCTAAAGATTTTGTGTCACGCGGACAACTTAAGTTGTTAGTCATTAGTTTAAAGCTTGCTCAAATGCAATTACTGACAAATGTTCATAATATTATGGGCTGTTTCTTAATTGATGATTTTGCAGCCGAGCTTGACGTTGATAATCGGACAAAATTATTAGATTATTTATCTAAAATGGAATGTCAGGTTTTTATAACAGCAACGGAACAAGCCGATTTTGGCGATTTAAACCCAATAATAAATTATAAAATGTTCCACGTGGAACATGGCAATATCAAGCAAGTGTAATGTTCCACGTGGAACATTCACAACAACCGGGAAGGCAAGAGAGTCATGAGTGAAAATAACGATCAATACGATAGTACTAATATTCAAGTGTTAAAAGGATTGGATGCAGTAAGAAAACGTCCAGGCATGTATATAGGAGATACTGACGATGGATCAGGTTTGCATCACATGGTATTTGAGGTTGTTGATAATTCAATCGATGAAGCGTTAGCAGGGCACTGCAAAGAAGTTAAGGTCATTATTTTTAGTGATGGTTCCGTTACAGTTTCGGATGATGGCAGAGGAATTCCGGTTGATATTCATAAAGAAGAAGGCAAATCAGCCGCTGAAGTGATTATGACGGTACTCCATGCCGGTGGAAAGTTTGATGATAATGCCTATAAAGTATCAGGTGGTCTTCATGGTGTAGGTGTTTCAGTCGTTAACGCTTTATCGGAAGTATTAAATCTTGAAGTACGAAAAAACGGTCAACTATACAAACAACAATATCGTATGGGAAACCCAGTGGCACCCTTAGCCGCAGTTGGGCCCGCAACAGGTACGGGTACTTCGATTAATTTTAAACCCAGTTCTGAAACCTTTACAGACGTTGAATTCCATTACGAGATACTGGCCAAACGATTAAGAGAATTATCCTTTTTAAACTCAGGGGTTCGGATTAGTCTAAGAGATGAGCGTACCGACAGGGAAGATGTGTTTGAATTCGAAGGTGGAATAGGGGCGTTTGTTGTTCATCTTAATAAAAATAAAACGCCTCTTTTTCCAGAAGTATTTCATTTCATTGCAGAAAAAGAAGGCGTTACTGTAGAAATTGCGATGCAGTGGAACGACTCCTATCAAGAAAATGTTTTTTGTTATACCAACAACATACCCCAGAGGGATGGCGGTAGTCATTTAGCCGGATTTAGAGGCGCTTTAACGCGTACTATCAATCAATACATTGAATCCAGCGGCTTGGCTAAAAAAGAAAAAGTACAAACAACAGGTGATGATGCTAGAGAAGGCTTAACGGCTGTACTCTCAGTCAAAGTCCCTGATCCAAAGTTTTCATCACAAACTAAAGATAAACTAGTGTCATCAGAAGTTAAACCTTTGGTTGAATCCACGATGAGCGAAAAGCTCCAAGAGTTTCTGTTAGAAAAACCTCAAATAGCAAAAGCGATTGTAGGGAAAATTATAGATGCCGCAAGAGCACGAGAAGCAGCACGTAAAGCACGTGAAATGACGCGTCGTAAAACCACGCTGGATATTGCTGGATTACCTGGGAAGCTAGCTGACTGTCAGGAAAAGGACCCTGCGTTATCTGAACTGTTCTTAGTGGAAGGGGATTCAGCGGGTGGATCAGCAAAGCAAGGTAGAGATAGACGAACTCAAGCCATATTGCCTTTAAAAGGTAAAATTTTAAATGTTGAGAAGGCTCGCTTCGATAAGATGATATCTTCTGAAGAAGTAGGCACCTTAATCACTGCTTTAGGATGCGGCATAGGTAAGGATGAATATAACCTGGCTAAGTTACGCTACCATCGCATCATCATTATGACGGATGCGGACGTGGATGGATCTCATATTCGTACTTTGCTACTGACGTTCTTTTATCGTCAATTGCCTGAGATAGTTGAAAAGGGCTATATCTATATTGCGCAACCGCCGCTCTATAAAGTCAAAAAAGGTAAGCAAGAGCATTATGTTAAAGACGATGCCCAGTTGAATGAGTATTTGATTCAACTAGCACTTGATAAGGCCCAGCTTTATACAGACGAGACGACTCCACCTATTCAGGGTCAAGGTTTAGAAAAGCTCGCTAAAGAATATACCGGTGTAGTCAGTATCTTTAATCGATTATCAAGACGGTATGATGATGTGTTTCTTGAACAGTTTTGTTACATGGATGCAATCAGTGATGAATTAAAACAAGACGAGGAAACACTGAGTGCCTGGTTTACTAAGCTAGAGAAGAAACTACAGGATAGCGATAACAAAGCGGTATTTACTATCGAGTTGGATTATAAGTCGAGTACTGAGTTTTCTGTGGTGGTTAGTAAGAAGTTACACGGCATTACAAAAACCTTTGTTCTACCTTCGGCATTTTTTAATGGCAAGGATTATCTAAAAATTGCTCAATATGCAATTGATACAGCGGATATGTTTAACGAGAGCTCTTATATGCAAATGGGAGAAAGACAGCAACCTGTTAGTAGTTTTAAACAGGCGTTTGAATGGATGATGAAAGAAATTAAAAAAGGCCAGCATATACAGCGCTACAAAGGTTTGGGCGAAATGAATCCAGAGCAATTATGGGAAACTACATTAGATTCAAATAATCGTCGTTTATTGCAAGTAAGAATTGAAGACGTGATTGCAGCGGATGAGATTTTTACTACCTTAATGGGTGATGTAGTTGAGCCTCGCCGTGATTTTATAGTTAAGAATGCTTTAGACGTAACTAATCTGGATGTTTAGTGATTGGAAAAAATTTTTCCCTAATTCAATTAAAAATAAATCCGATAGTTATATCTATTCTTAAATTAAAGGACTATTGTTTAGCTGTGACAACCACAGGCATTCCACTTATGAAGAACACCTGCCAGATTAAGTTTTAAGTAAATAATAAAACCTGAAAGCCACTTAAAGATACCTTAACAAAGCCTTTTAACGTTAAAAACCCACTTATTGATATCTAAATCAGGCGTTTTAATATCTAACCCCGCCTTATAGATATCAATAAGGTGCTTATAGATATCAATAAGGTGCTTATAGATATCAATAGGGCGCTTTTAGATAACAATAAGGTACTTTTAGATATTAATTAGGCCCTTTAATATATCAATAAGGTGCTTTTAGATATTAATTAGGTACTTATAGATATCAATAAGGCGCTTTTAGATATTAAAGCCTCCTTATTGATATCTAAAACCCCCGATTTAATACAACAAGCAGACCTATTGATACTAATCCCCTCCTTTTATGTATCAAAAACTGTCGATTTAATACATAAAACCGGGTTATTGATATCATTAACGCTCTTCAAGGTATCAAAAACTGCCTTATTGACGCAACCCCCCCCGTTTTAATATCCAAAACTCCCTTATTAATACCTTAAGCGGCGCTAATAAATTGGATAAATACAAACTATTAAGTACTAGCACACATTTTAAATAATTAAACTGGGTTATATATAGGCTTAAGCCTCATGTAATGGCACAATACCCCCTTATGGCCATTACACACCTCCGCGTAACTTAACCATCTTAAAGGGACAGCATGATCACCGGTGAACTCAGAAGCCAAGAATAATGATGCTATAGGTCTGAATATGGAATCTTTGATTAAGCCTGATACTTTGGCCGAACTTCAGGCAGAAAACCTGCGCTTAATTGCTCTTTTAGAGGCCCATGGCATTGATTGGTGCATAGCATCAGAACCTCCACTAACAACTTCAGTTGTATTATTAAAACCTGAATCATCAACATTGACCACTTCAGAAAAAGTAGAACTATTTCGTCGATTGTTTCGCGGGCGCTCTGATGTTTACCCCATTCGCTGGGAAAGTAAAACAACCGGTAAGTCGGGCTATGTGCCTGCATGTGCGAACGAGTGGCGAGCAGGTATTTGCCACAAGCCTAAAATTAAATGCTCAGATTGTGGGGTTCGTGAGCTAAGTCCGTTATCTGATACCGTCATTTACAACCATCTTTCAGGTGAACACACCATCGGTGTTTATCCGCTAATGCCGGACGATACTTGTTATTTTCTAGCTGTCGATTTTGATGAGGCAGATTGGAAAGAAGATGCTCAAGCATTTGTTCAGTCCTGTCATGAATTAGGTGTTTCAGTTGCGCTAGAAGTTTCACGTTCTGGCAATGGTGCTCATGGCTGGATATTTTTTGAACGTAAAGTTTCCGCTCGTGATGCAAGAAGACTGGGAACCGCAATTATCAGTCATACCTGTTCACGTACTCGACAACTTAAACTGACATCTTATGATCGCCTATTTCCTAATCAAGATACCATGCCAAAAGGCGGTTTTGGAAACTTGATTGCTTTACCACTTCAGAAAAAGCCTCGTGAAAAAGGTTTTAGTGTTTTTGTTGAGGATAATTTGCAACCGTATCCCGATCAGTGGACATTTTTAGCTGGTATTAGGCTCATGGCTGCTGTAGATATTGAACCGACTATCTTGCTAGCCACGGGTAGTATGTATCCATTGGATGTCACTTTTATTGATGAGGAAGACAATAAAGAGCCTTGGAAACGAGTTGACACCAAAAATGCCAAGTTGTTTGGAGTCATGCCGGATTCACTAACCATTACCTTAGCAAATTTGATTTATTTTGAGAAAGCAGAACTGCCACAATCGTTAGCTAATCGTTTAATCCGTTTAGCTGCTTTTCAGAATCCCGAGTTTTATAAAGCACAGGCAATGCGTTTCCCCGTATGGGATAAACCTCGTGTTATTGGATGTGCTGAAAATTATCCAAACCATATTGCTCTTCCACGAGGTTGCTTAGAAGCTGCGCAAAACTTATTGAAAGAAAATGGCATTTGCTATGAATTACGCGATGAACGTTTTGAAGGTCAAGTAATTGACGTTGCTTTTGCGGGTATTTTAAGGCCAGATCAAGAACTAGCCATTATTGAAATGTTGCAACACAACATTGGTGTACTGTGTGCACCAACAGCATTTGGTAAAACGGTGGCGGCCGCCGCACTGATCGCAAGGCGAGGCATTAATACACTTATTTTGGTTCATCGAACTGATCTTCTTAAGCAATGGCAAGAAAGGTTGAAATCCTTTTTAGGGGTTGGTAAAGGTGTTGTTGGAACCATAGGTGGCGGCAAAGCTAAGCCAACAGGTAAAATTGATATTGCGGTTATGCAATCGCTTTCACGTCAAGGAGAAGTAAGTTCACTGGTGGAAAATTACGGGCAAGTGATTATCGATGAGTGCCACCATGTTGGTGCAACCTCGTTTAATGACATTTTGAAGCGAGTTAAAGCGAAATATGTGCTTGGATTGACGGCGACTCCAATACGGAGGGATGGACAACAGCCGATTATATTTATGCAATGCGGGCCTATTCGTTACACTGCATCAAAATCGGATAGCGCACCAACTGATTTGGAAGTGATTCCTCGGATGATTGATAAACCAATAGCTTTGCCCCAGGATGCTGCTATTCAGGACGTATTCCGTTATATTATCAGTGATAAAGAACGAACTGAGGCTGTTGCGACTGAGGTTATCAATGCCTTCAATTTAGGTCGAAAAGTGTTGGTGTTGACTGAACGAACTGATCATTTGGACGCAATCTTGTCTGCTCTGGACGGGAAGTTGCCCCCACCCTTTGTTCTTCATGGCAGAATTTCGAAAAAACAGCGCGCCAAGGTTATTAAGGAACTGGATGAACTACCTCTTGATGCTCCTCGTGTGCTTTTGGCAACTGGAAAGCTTGTGGGTGAAGGTTTTGATCATCCTCCATTGGATACATTAGTCTTGGCTATGCCGATATCTTGGACTGGCACGTTACAACAATATGCGGGTCGTTTACATCGTGAACACGCGACAAAAACCGATGTGAAAATTATCGATTTTGTCGATACAGGGCATCCTGCATTGTTAAGAATGTGGGCTAAACGTCAGCGTGGTTATCGGGCAATGGGTTATAAGATTACAAATTTTAGTTTGAAAATTTAAGGAATTAGTCTAAACTCTACTCATTTCTCGTTGTGGGCAACGCAAATGGGTGAAGTTCAAATCATACAATTTACGCAAGATCAAGCGAGAACCATCACAGGTATTTCTTGCGAAACCTTACGACATTGGCGCAAAAATATTCCTTACCTTGCGGAAAAGTCGGGTAAAGCGGCTAGATTTAGTTTTTCTGATTTGATTTGTCTTGCATCGACGGCTCAAGCCATCAATGATTTTGGAGCATCAATCAGCAGCATAGGCCCAGTGATTGATTCCATTTTCAGAAAGCTAGCCGAGTCTCGTCCGGCTATGCTGCAAAATCAAGCCATTATCATTAAAAGGACAAATGCAACTATTTGCCATTTGGATGAAATAGCCACGCTTGATTTTTCTGCTCCCGTCATGGTGATTCCTTTAGCTCAATTAACCGGCTCTATGCAGCAATGTTTGTTACCAGAACTTTCCAATGAACAGCAACTAGAGATTCCGTTCACGCCCCAAAGCGTGCGAGGTTGATGCGTGGATCTTATAAAGCAATGAAGATAGATTGGGTTAGCACACTAAGTTATTTCGGTGCAAGAAGTGATGATATCGTTGTTTTGGATGATAACGAAGATCCTTCTATATTACCTTATCTTGATCTTATAGAAGGACGCTTAAAACTACCTCACCTGATGCCTGAAGCAGTCATTCAAGTTCAGCGTCAACCTTTGTTGTATTTATATTCCGAAGCCCATTTAAGTAATGTGCCCCAAACCGGCAATCGTCTATCTCAAATTAAGCGACTTATGGCAATGAGGGGGGATGCAGCTCTGATTGGCATTCTTCGGCCGGGGATCTTGGAACTACACACAACCTCACTCGATCCAAAACAAGGTAATCGACAATTTGAAATAAACCAGCAAGATATTGATGCCGGCTGGTTGATTCCTCGAATCGCTCAAGGTAATTCACCTGTCCCTTTCGCCGAAAAATTTATTGAAACCGAATTATTCCGGCTGCTTGAAGAGTCTGCAAAAGATTTAAGTGAAGCTGATTTACCTGTTGAAGAAATAGTCTCTTTAACCGGTCGAGCGGTGTTTATGCGATTTTTATTAGATCGTGAAATACTCCAGCGTGGCAAAGAAGCTCCGTTCCTTTTACTTAGAGACAGGTCACCAGAGCAAGCTTTTGCCACCCCCCAAAATGCAGCTGCTACTTGCCTCTGGTTGGATAAAACTTTTAACGGCGACTTACTCCCTTTACCCAATAAAGATCTTGAGACATATTTTACTAGCCTCGCACAAGGTAAGAATGGTAGCCTAATTTTCAAGGCCTTGCAGGCTATCCTTAATTTTGACGACCCATTGGGTGGTGGGGCTTATCAAGGCCGCCTGGATTGGGGGGATTTGCACCTCGCGCATGTACCAGTCGGCTTGTTGAGCCAAGTCTACGAGCGTTATATGGAAATGTTTTATCCTAAAGCACGCAAAGCTACGAGTGCATATTACACTCCAAGACATATTGCGGAATTTATGGTTGACGAGGCATTTTATGGTCTTGATCAGCCACATCAGGCGAAAGTACTTGATCCAGCAGCGGGTGCAGGAGTTTTTTTAGTTGCTGCATTTCACAAACTTGTTGAAGCGCGGTGGCGTCAGGATGGTAAACGCCCTGATCGTTCTGCTTTACGCGACATTCTCAATCATCAAATACGCGGCTTTGATGTCAATTGTCACGCGCTAAAGCTAGCTGCGCTATCGCTTTACCTAACTCGCCTCGAATTGGATCCTGAGCCGTCTCCACTTGAAGCGCTTCGTTTCGAATCCTTACAGGGCAAGGTGCTATTCAATTGGTCCAGCGCAGATTCTTCAGAACAAGATTTATTACGCCCCACTGTTGGAAGTCTGGGTGATCAGGTCGGATCGGAGCATAACGGTGCATACGACGTCGTGATCGGCAATCCGCCTTGGAGTGCTCACGATAAGGGTCACAAGGATTTAAAGAAAGTTTATACCGATATATCACGTAGGCTTGCAGTCGCTCGACAAATACCCAATGCCGATGCATACATAAACCCTGATGGCGTTCCAGACTTGCCGTTTTTGTGGCGTGCAATGGAGTGGGCTAAACCCGGTGGACGCATTGCCCTTGCTCTGCATGGTAGGTGGCTGTTTAAGCAATCAAAACCGGGGATACAGTCGCGCAATGCTATATTGGAAGCGCTAAAGATTACTGGAATACTCAATGGTGCCGCTATCAGAAACACAGCGGTTTGGCCTAGGGTAACGGCACCGTTTTGTCTAGTGTTTGCTGAAAATCGATTACCTAATTTGAATGCTGGGTTTTTCTTTGTATCACCGCAACTTGATCCTGCATTGAACAAAGAAGGCAGGCTACGCATCGATGCTCAAGCAGCTGAACCAGTGTTAAACAGAGATGTAATTGAAAAACCCTGGTTACTCAAATCGCTGTTTCGTGGGAATCGTCTAAGTAGCAGTGTAATCGATAAGCTTTTATGTCAAAAATACCCGACAATTCAAGATTATTGGAGAGAAAACGGCTTAGCTTTAGGTGAGGGATATCAAACCACTGCATCTGGAAAGTGTGACGCCGATTTTTTAAAAAGACGACTTGATGTAACGGCAGGTTATAACGCGCATCCCTATATAATCATTCCAGAAGCACTGAATCGGTTTGTACGAGATAAAGTATATCGCCGTAAAGATCGAAAAATTTATCAACAGCCCTGTGTTTTAATCAGGGATGGATTTCGCTATGATAGAACCCGAGGTAGAGCTCTGTTGGTGAACGATATTGATGAAATATGCTACAACGAGTCCTATTTCGGATTAAGTTGTTTTGGTAGCCAGTTTTCAGCTCTTCTAGCACAATATGTTTTTTTGTTGTTTCACAGTAACTTATTTTTTTTCTATCAATTATCAACCAGTAGTCAGTTTGGTGTAGAAAGAGATGCATTATTATCTGATAACATTGAAAATATTCCTTTTGTTCCACCCGAACGACTTAGTTCTGAACAACAATCTCGAATAACTAATCTAGTAAGTCAGATTATTTTACTTCAAACCCCATCGAGTTGGTCTGAAGTAGATGAATTAATTGAAGAAATATACGGCATAAACCGATGGGATCACCAAGTCATTGAAGACACGTTGACCACTTACTTGCCAGATGGTACCCAACAAGCTAAACAGGCTGCCGTTCCTAGTAGTTTTGAGCAAAAAGAAATTTTTATAAGCGCCTTATTTAGTTCTATGAAGCCGTTTTTTAGTGTTACCGAGCGTAAGCTTGAAGTAGCTCATAGCAACAGCAATCAAGAGGGTAATCCCTGGGTTTTTATTGATATAGACGCATCCGGTCAAATGCAGCAAGTGTTAAATGAGCTATCACCGAACATACTCGACAAAGCCGATGACATGATGGTTAGCCGCATTGTTCATACTTGGGAAAATTGGCCCGGTTGTTTGCGTGTCGGCATTCTCGATCAAGCACGTTACTGGACTGTAACACAGGCCAGATTATTAGCCGCAGACTTATTACGTAATTACGGTCATCAACTCGAACAAGGACGTTAAATGCGCGGATTATTCCAAGGTAGCCATTGGCTCGGCAATGCTCAATTGCCTCATCCTCCTATCATGGAAGGGGCTTTAAATATCATTGAAAATGCAATACGGGAAGCATGGCTACAAGTTATTGAAGATACCGACTTAGCCGATGTAAAGATAGAAGATGTCTACGAAGATCAACTTACCGCAGAACTATCTAAAAATCTGGATAGATTAAGACTTCAAGATCCTTCATTGATACCTGGATTCTCCCCTATGTTCTTCGAATCAGTGCAAAGAGAAAGCAATTGGTCAGATTATCAAAACTCCAGCATCGATAAACAACCGGATTTAGTTTTTAAGTTTTTCGGAAAAAGAAATGGAGTCGATTTAGACAGTGCTTATTACGACGGTTTATTCGTTGAATGCAAGCCTATAGATTCAAAACATTCGATCCAAGGGCATTATCTTAACAAAGGTTTATCTCGCTTTGTTGAAGGAACCTATGCGTGGGCGATGCAGGATGCCATGATGTTAGGTTATACAAAGGATTCTTCTAGCTTAGGCAAAAAACTAATACCAGCCATCGCTAAACCATTGGTAGTCGAATCTTTAAAGATGGGTAGTTTTGCTTCAGCCTTTATACACGATACTGCCATTCCCGATCGATGCGAGACTCATCACGACCGAGATTGGCAATATCAACATAACGGAAATAATGCAGGCTTGATTCGAATTAGACATGTCTGGCTTGGATATGAAAGAAGATCTTAAAGGGACAGCATGATCACCGGTGAACTCAGAAGCCAAGTTGATAAAATATGGGAAGCATTTTGGACCGGAGGCATTAGTAATCCACTCACCGTTATTGAGCAATTCACCTTTATACTCTTCTTACGCAGACTTGATGAACAACAATTGGTAGCCGAAAAGAAAGCTAATCTAGTCGGAATCAGTGTCCAAAACCCAATCTACACAGAAGCCCATAAAAAGTTTCGCTGGCATACCTTTAAGCACCTAGACCCAGAATCCTTATTCGCCTTGTTTACTCAACCGCAGGCCGATAGTGGAAATCTCACCACCTTTGAACACATGAAACAGCTCGGCAGTGATGTTGGCGTGTTTGCTCGCTTCATGAAGGGGGCGACCTTTATGATTCCCACGCCCAGACTGTTAGATCAAGTCGTGCAGATGATCGATAAAATCCAGATGGATGATAGAGACACCAAAGGCGATCTTTATGAATATCTGCTCTCTAAAATAGCCACCGCCGGCACTAACGGCCAATTTAGAACCCCACGGCATATCATTAAAATGATGGTCGATATCATGCAGCCCACTCAAGAAGATACGGTGTGTGATCCGGCCTGCGGAAGTGCCGGTTTTCTGGTCGCAACGGGAGAATATGTGCATGAGAAACACCCCGATTGGTTTAATGATCAAACCTTTAGAACCCATTACAACAACACCATGTTTACGGGGCTAGAGTTTGATAGCACCATGTTACGCATCGGTGCCATGAACTTACAACTGCATGGCATTGAAAACCCCAACCTGATGGGACGGGATGCCTTAAGTGAAGCCAATGCCGAATTGCGCGATCAATACAGCTTGATACTAGCCAATCCGCCGTTTAAAGGCTCTCTGGATTATGACAGCGTAGAAAGCTCGTTACTGAAAACCGTTAAAACCAAAAAGACCGAATTATTGTTTCTGGCCCTAATACTGCGCATGTTAAAAATCGGTGGTCGCTGTGCGGTGATTATTCCTGATGGCGTGCTGTTTGGTTCAT
>SESB01000867.1_pt1 | contig 21379 bp, 15 predicted proteins | sample 3171441 | NCBI WGS metagenome assembly SESB01 (sample SAMN06051867, study PRJNA518727) | freshwater metagenome | biome: subpolar coniferous forest; feature: holomictic lake; material: water; isolation source: holomictic Lake 227, 6 m depth | place: Canada: near Kenora, Ontario | collected... | reverse complement strand
GATAAGAAAAAATAAGAGATAAGAGATAAGAGATAAGAGTGAAGATTGAAGAGTGAAGAAAAATATGGGTAAAAAAATGGTTTCCCCTCCATCGCATGCGATGGAGGGGTGGCTGGAGCGGCTTAGCGAACAGACGGGGTGGTAGATGCACTCAAAAATAAAATGATCATTTAGAATATGAATAACACCCAATTACACAGACTAGTCATCCTCGGCTCCGGCGAAAGCGGGGTGGGTGCTGCTTTGTTGGGTAAGCAGAAAGGCTATGAAGTATTTGTAAGTGATGGAGGAAAGATCAAAGAGATCTACAAAAAAGAATTAACCGATAACGGAATTGAATTTGAAGAAGGCGGTCATACGGAAGACCTGATCATGAATGCAAATGAGGTGGTGAAGAGTCCGGGTATACCAGAGAAGAATGAAATGGTGAAAAAAATTCGTGCGAAAGGAATTCAAATAATTGGTGAAATAGAATTGGCTTATCGCTTCAAGGGTAATAGCAAGATTGTGGCAATTACTGGAAGTAATGGAAAGAGTACTACCACTAGTTTGATTTATCATATCTGTGTAACAGCAGGATTGAATGCCGCTTTGGTGGGAAATATCGGATACAGTTTTGCGAAACAGATAGCAGAGGATCCGAAAGATTGGTATATCGCTGAGTTGAGTTCATTTCAGTTAGATGATATCATCACTTTCCGTCCGGATGTTTCAATCCTTTTAAATATTACAGAAGATCATTTAGACAGATACGAATACAAATTTGAAAACTATATCAATAGCAAATTCCGGATCATAGAAAATCAGACGATGGATGACTATTTCATTTATTGTGCCGACGATCCGGTAATAGAACAAAAACTAACAACCCTTATACTACCTACTAACCCATTACCATTCTCTATGAAACAAGAACTAAAAAAAGGCGGCTACATCAAAGGCGATCAGATGATGCTACGAATCCAAGAAGAAAGAGTAAGCATGAGTATTTATGATTTTGCATTAAAAGGCAAACACAACAACTACAACACTATGGCAGCAGGAATCGCAGCCGCTACGATCGGCATCCGCAAAGAAAAAATCAGAGAAGCTGTGAAGAATTTTCATAGCCTCGAACACCGAATGGAGTTTGTAGCCATGATACGCGGTGTGGAATTCATCAACGATAGTAAAGCAACCAATGTGAATAGCACCTGGTATGCTCTAGAGAGTATGAATAAACCAACAGTGCTGATCTTAGGAGGCACTGACAAGGGTAATGATTATGGGTTATTGGCCGAACTGGTAAAAGATAAAGTGAAGGCAATTGTTTGTATGGGAGTGGATAATAAAAAGATCATAGAGGCTTTTAAAAACATCGCTCCATTGATCGTAGAAACTGATTCCGCTAAGAAGGCAGTGAATACCGCATTCAAATTATCAACTAAGGGCGATGTGGTTTTATTAAGTCCAGCATGTGCCAGTTTTGATTTATTTAAAAATTATGAAGACAGAGGTATACAATTTAAAGAAGCGGTAAAGGAATTGTAATAATTGCTTACAAAATTAATAGATGAAGGAAACAAACGATACACTTTTCTCACAAATACCCAGCATCGATGGCATGCGTGGTCAGCTCGTGGAGCGTACGCGCGGCGATAAATATATCTGGGGTATCGTTATCCTTTTATCACTGATTTCTATATTGGTAGTGTACAGTGCTACTGGGTCGCTTGCTTATAAAACCTTGAAAGGGAACACCAGCTATTATTTATTTAAGCAGGTATCTTTTTCATTACTAGGATTTGTATTGATCTATTTTTTACACCGTGTGAATTATACTTTCTTTTCTAGGGTGGCAACTATTCTTTATGCAATTTCAATTCCATTATTAATCTACACGTTGCTTTTTGGAGCAAAGATTAATGATGGAAGCAGGTGGATCAAATTGCCTATTATCAATCAAACCATACAAACCAGCGACCTCGCGAAGCTGGCTTTATTTATGTATGTGAGTAAAATGCTGAGTAAGAAACAGGACGTAATCAAAGATTTTAAAAAAGGGTTTTTGCCAATACTATGGCCAGTTATTATTATTTGTGGATTGATCATGCCGGCTAATTTATCGAATGCTTTATTAACTGGTGCCACTTCATTATTGTTGATGTTTATTGGTAGGGTTAGTGTGAAACATATACTATTAGTGATTTTAATAGCGATGATACCAGTGACGCTGATTATTTCTATTGCTATGATCACTTATGATGGGAAACAAAAGGAAGAGGTAAAGACGCACGAGAATATGGAGAAGATGAAGTCTTATGGCAGAATGGGAACATGGGTGAAAAGGGTACAGGATTTTATATATGCCAAAGATGCTGAATCGCCGTATCAGGTGCAGCAGGCAAAGATTGCCATAGCGAATGGTGGGGTATTAGTTGGATTAGGACCAGGAAATAGTAGACAAAGAAATTTTTTACCTCAAGCTTATAACGATTTTATTTATTCAATCATTATTGAAGAATATGGTTTGTTGGGAGGTGCATTTATTATTTTCATTTATCTCCTTTTCTTATTTAGATGTATTCGGATTTTTAGAAGATGCCCTTATGCTTTCGGCGCTTTTTTGGCATTAGGATTAAGTTTTACACTGGTAATTCAGGCTGTTGCCAATATGGCTGTTAATGTAAACTTAGTTCCTGTTACAGGTGTAACGCTTCCACTGGTAAGTATGGGGGGGAGTTCATTTTTATTTACTTGTTGTGCTATTGGATTGATTTTAAGTGTAGCAAGAAATGTAGAACAATTAGAAGGGAAGGAACCTATATTAACTAACCCTGTAAATACAACTAACAGTGAGTAAGAAAATAATTATAGCAGGGGGTGGAACGGGAGGACATATCTTTCCAGCCATCGCAATAGCAAATGCACTGGTGGCGCAAGACGCAAGCATAGAAATTCTTTTTGTAGGAGCGAGAGGAAAAATGGAAATGGAGAAAGTGCCGCAGGCAGGATATGCAATTGAAGGGATCACTATTGCAGGATTTAACAGAGGCTCTTTATGGAAAAATATTAGTCTTCCTTTTAAATTATTGAGGAGTTATTTTCAAGTAAAGAAAATTTTTAAAGATTTTCAACCAGATGCAGTTGTGGGTGTAGGCGGTTATTCATCACTTCCTGTACTTCGAATTGCACAAGCTCAGGGTATTCCAACATTCATTCATGAAAGCAACAGTTTTGCAGGTAAAACAAATATTTATCTCAGTAAAAAAGCAAAGCTTGTTTTCGTTGCAACAGATGGAATGCAGAAATTTTTTCCTGAAAATAAAATCCTGATTACGGGTAACCCCGTTCGAAAACAAATCGCATATAGTACCATTACAAAATCTCAGGGTATTCAATACTTTGGTTTAAGTGAAACACTAACCACCATATTAGTGGTAGGTGGAAGTCTTGGTGCAAAAAGTATTAATGAAGCCATTTTAGAACACCTAGATCAATTTGAAAGAAGACACTTACAATTGATTTGGCAAACAGGTACTAATAATTCAGCAAAATATAAGAATGCAGTTGAAGGAAAAAAGAATGTGTGGATTGGTGAATTTATAAATGAAATGGAGATGGCATATGCAGCTGCTGATGTAGTTGTGAGCAGGGCAGGAGCCATGGCTGTAACAGAAATAGGTCTTCAGGCAAAGCCCGCAGTATTTGTACCATTCCCATTAGCCGCAGAAGATCATCAAACATATAACGCCATGAGTTTGGTTAATAAAGAGGCAGCATTAATTGTGAGAGATGGAGATGCAAAACTGCAATTGGCAAGCACTTGTATTCAATTGGCAAAGGATTTGGAAATGCGTGAGCTCTTTATAAAAAATTGCAGATCCCTGGCATTGAAAGATGCCGATATAGTTATTGCTAAAGAAATTTTGAAAGCCATTTAATGATAAAGCTTCAAGACATACAAAAAATTTATTTTATTGGTATCGGTGGTATCGGGATGAGTGCTTTAGCGAGGTACTTCAAATCGAGAGGTGCTGATGTGAGGGGCTATGATAAAACCAGTACTGTGTTGACAAGAACTTTAGAAGCATCAGGGATTGACATACACTATGAAGAAAGAGTTGATCTGATTCCAAAAGATGTAGATGTAGTTGTTTATACGCCAGCTATTCCTGCACAGCAAGCCGAGCTTGTTTATTATAGATCGCATGATTATATCGTTGTTAAAAGAAGTGATGTGTTGCAATGGATTACAGAAGGCTCTTTCAATATTTGCATTGGGGGAACACATGGTAAGACAACAGTTACAACCATGATTGCACATCTGCTTCGTCATTCAGGTTATGGTTGCAATGCATTTTTAGGCGGTATAGCAGCTAATTATCAAACTAATTTTTGGAGTAGTGAAAGAAATGTAGTGGTTGTTGAAGCGGATGAATATGATCGCAGTTTTTTGAAGCTGGTTCCGGATATAGCGGTGGTTACATCGATGGATCCCGATCATTTAGATATTTATGGAACGCCAGCAGCTGTTGAAGATGCATTTGTACAATTTTCACAAAGGGTAAAACCCGGTGGTTGTTTGATAAGTAAATACGGGTTGGCAAGAGCGGATGAATTAAAAGCAGACCATCAATACAGTTACGATTATATCAATCAAGCGGCTGATGTACACGCCGAAAATATTAGTACCAACAACGGTAGTTATTGTTTTGACGCAGTGCATGCAGATTGGATAGTAAAAGATATTGAACTGCATATGGGTGGATTGCACAATATTGAAAACGCAATTGCTGCTATCACAGTGGCAAAATATTTATCCATTGAAGACGATAAGATTCGTGCTGCCATTGCAGATTTTAAAGGAGTAAAACGTCGATTCGAATATATTTTAAAGAATGAAAAACATATTCTGATTGATGACTATGCACATCATCCTCAGGAGTTAAAAGCATTGATTACTGGTGTAAGAAGTTTATTCGCTGATCGAAAAATGGTATTGGTTTTTCAACCCCACTTATTTAGTAGAACCAATGATCTGGCAAATGAATTTGCAGAAAGCCTGGACATGGCCGATGAAGTAATTCTATTGCCGATTTATCCAGCCAGAGAATTGCCGATGGTTGGGGTAACGAGTGAGATGTTATTAACAAGAATGAAATTAAGTAATAAGCAAATACTCGAAAAAACTGCGATGCTTGCCTGGATGGATAAGAACAAACCTGAACTAGTTGTAATGGCGGGTGCAGGCGACATTGACGCATTAGTTGTTTCAGTAAAAGATTTTCTACAATGAAATTGAGCCTGAAAAATATACCATGGAAAAAGCGCATGATTCAAGCAGTATGGATACTGTTTGGTATGGGTGCGATGGTATTATTCGGGGCAGCAATGGTGAAAAAGAATCAGAAAAGTTGTGCGGGTGTGCAGATTGAAATAAGTGGTGCCACACAACACATGTTTATGGATGAAAAAGAGATTCTCGAAGTTTTGAATTTATCGGGTAAACTAAAAGGTACCACCACTGGTAAAATTAATTTAAGAGCCTTAGAAAGATTATTAGAAAAAAATAGCTGGATTCAAAATGCAGAAATGTATTTCGATAATAATCAAATGCTTCAGGTAAAAGTTTTGGAGCGCCAGCCTATTGCCAGGGTATTTGTGTCGGGAGGCAACTCGTTTTATGTGGATAGCGCTGCATTAAGATTGCCTCTGAGTGATAAGCTATCTGCCAGGGTTCCTGTGTTTACCAACTTTCCATCCAGCAAATCCATCTTAGCCAAACCCGATAGCAGTTTACTAGAGGGTATTGTAAAACTTGCCTCATTTATACAAACAGATTCATTTTGGATGGCACAGATTGCACAGGTGAATATTAATCCCCATTCGAAGTTCGAATTGGTGCCACTAATTGGTGATCAGTTAATAATTATTGGAGATGCGGAACAATTAGATAAAAAATTCAACAGGTTGAAAGCATTTTATCAGCAGGCTTTATTGCAACAAGGAATCAATACTTATGAGAAACTTGATCTTCGTTTCGAAAACCAGGTTGTGGCTGTAAGGAGAGGAACAGAGAAAGCACAAATCGATTCAGCTGAAGCCAAAAGAACCTTGATGGAATTGGTTGCAAAAACAGCCCCATTACCCTTACCAAACGTGGATTCAAGTACCATAAATAATAAAAAAATAACGCATCAAATAAACAATAAAGCAATCAATAAACCGTTAACGAATGGGCATGTTTCAAACAAGCCCAAATCCGTGCATTAAAAGTTGCAATTATTGTGCCCTGCAATGCAAAGGTTTTTGAAAACAGTATCATGCTAACAACTAAAACAGAAATATATGAGTCACAATGAATCACCAATCATTGTTGGTCTGGATATTGGAACAACTAAGATAGCAGCCATCGCAGGAAGAAAAAATGAATTTGGTAAATTAGAAATACTAGGTTTTGGTTTAGCCAAAAGTAGTGGAGTACAACATGGTCAGGTTCTAAACATCGACCAAACCATCAAAGCGATTCAAGCAGCGCTAGCTAATTGTTACGAAAGCAATCCCGATTTGGAAATTTCCGAAGTGTACGTGGGTATTGCAGGCCATCATATTAAGAGTTTACAAACCCGTGGAGATATCGTTCGTCAGGATCCTGAAAACGAGATTCAACCTTCAGAGATTGACCAACTCATCAACAATCAGCGTAAAACATTTATTCCTGCAGGTGATCAGATCATTGATGTGATTCCACAGGATTTTCATGTAGATAATATTCAAAATATTAAGGACCCAGTTGGATTTAATGGGGTGAAAGTGGGAGCGAACTTCCACATCATCACAGGAGATCGTAATGCTATCCGTAATATCAATCGCGCTGTTGAAAGAAGTGGTTTGTCAACTAAAGACCTCGTATTACAACCATTGGCTTCTGCTAGTGCTGTAATGAGTGAAATTGATATGGAAGCTGGTGTAGCGATTTTAGATATCGGTGGTGGTACGTCTGACTTAGCTGTATTTTATGAAGGAATACTGAAGCATACTGCTGTAATTCCTTTCGGCGGAGAAAATATTACGAACGATATCCGTTTAGGATTAGGTGTTTTGAAGAGTCAGGCAGAAGCTATGAAAGTTCAGTTTGGTAGTGCTTTGGCCGACGAAGCAAAAGCAAATGCTTATATCACTATCCCAGGTTTAAAGGGAATGCCAGCTAAAGAAATCAGTGTTAAAAATTTAGCACAGATCATTCAGGCTCGCATGAGTGAAATATTGGATTTTGTAAGCTATCATTTAAAGCAAGTAGGTCTTGATAGCAGAGCATTGAATGGTGGTGTGATTTTAACTGGTGGTGGATCTCAATTGAAACACTTGATTCAATTAACAGAGTATACTACAGGTTTAAATGCACGCATTGGTTTGCCAAATGAACATTTAGCACCTAATCATATCGATGAATTGAAAAAGCCAATGTATTCAACTTGTATTGGTTTGATCTTGAAAGGATATAGTGATTATGAACACAATTACAAAGAGTTCAGCGAGAAGTATAAAGAAGTGAAAGTTCCCAAAATATTAACCAATTCATTGCACGCAGTAACTCCTGCTACACCAGCTCCTGAGACAATTGTGGACGTAGCTAAACGCAAAGAAAAATTCTGGGATAAATTCAAGAACAATTTGATTGATATGTTTAAAGAAGAGGAAGATCAGATTATAAAATAAGATCAATTTTTTTTCGTTCATATATATACCCCTAGGACAGAATAGTCAACTCATTAAACCGTACTTTATGATCCATTTTGATCTTCCAAAACAAAAATCATCTATCATCAAGGTTCTTGGTGTAGGAGGTGGTGGAAGCAACGCAGTTAATTTTATGTTTGCCCAGGATATTGAGGGTGTAGATTTTATTATTTGTAATACTGATGCTAAAGCAATTGAGCAAAGCAGGGTTCCAAACAAAATTCAATTAGGGCCACATCTTACGCAGGGCCTTGGTGCTGGAGCAAATCCAGAAGTTGGTAAAAAAGCTACAGAAGAATCCCTTGATGAAATTAAACGCATACTGGAAGTAAACACTAAAATGGCGTTCATCTGCGTAGGTATGGGCGGAGGTACTGGTACAGGTGGAGCCCCCATCATTTCAAAGATCTGTAAAGAATTGGGAATTTTAACGGTTGGTATTGTAACTACTCCATTTGGTTTTGAAGGTCCGCGTAGAATGCAACAGGCTGAAGAAGGTATTCGTCAGCTGAAACCTTATGTAGATACTTTGTTAGTGATCAGCAACGACAAGTTGCGCATGCAATACGGTAATCTTAAAATGAAAGAAGCATTTAGTAAGGCTGATAATGTATTGGCAACGGCAGCTAAATGTATCACTGATATTATTAATAGTCGCGGTCATATTATTGTTGACTTTGCAGATGTATGCACTGTGATGCAGAATGGTGGTGTGGCAATCTTGGGCAAGAGTGAAGTAGAAGGTGAGGATAGAGCACAGCGTGCTATTGAAGAAGCTTTGACTTCTCCGTTGTTGAATGATAATGATATCAAAGGCGCAAAATGGGTCTTGATCAACATCAACAGTGCAGAAGGCGATCATGAATGTACCATGGATGAGGTTGAAATTATCAATGATTATTTGCGTATGCAGGCGGGTGAAGCTACAGATGTAATTGTGGGTATGGGTTATGATCCAACTTTAGATAAAAAAATTGGCATTACTATAATTGCAACTGGGTTTGAACATAAAGATCCTTTTTCAAAACCTGCTCCTGTTAAGAAAGTAGAAGTGAAGGAAGAAAAAATTGTGATGGTTCTTGGTGAAACAGAAAAACCTGCTGCTCCTGTTCAGTTGCAACAACCAGTTATTGAGTTTCCAAAAGATCCATTTGAACCACATATGCAAGAGCCAGTGGTGGAAGAAATAACGATGAAAGTGGAACATAGTAATTCTATATTCTATGATGAAGAAAAGATTGTGGCAGAAACAGAATCAGAAAAAGAATCATTTCATTTTGAGTTGAGTGTAGATGTTCCAGAATCAACTGCAACTCCAGTTCTTGAAAAAGAAATGGAACCAGAAGTTGCTCCTGTTGTAAAAACTGAAATGGAAGAATTGGTTCAGTTTACTATTACGGAACAACCATCTCAACCCGCAGCAAACAGATATGGAGGTTTACATAAGCCTAATAATATTTATGCTGTATCTGAAGAGGGAAATATAGAACGTGTTGAAGCACCGAAAGCGGAAGAAGTTAAGCCAACTCCAATTGCAGAACCCGCTCCTCAGTTGAAAGAAAAAGAAGAAGAAATGCATTTGGTGATGCGTGAAAATTTTCAACCTGAAGCACCAAAGCAACCAATACCAGTTCAGGCTGCGATACCACAAGAGGATAGTTATATTGATGAGAGTGAAGAACAGAAAAGAAGAGCAGCAGATCGAATTCAAAAGTTGCGGAACCTTTCTTTTAATATGAATACAACTGATCCGAACAATGAATTTGATTCAGTACCTGCTTATATCCGCAGAAATATGGAGTTATTTGGAACTTCTTTTGATTCTGTAGAAAATTTTTACAGCAAAGTAACAGTTGGAAAAGATTCCAATAACCACACGCAACTCTCTACCATCAATACTTTCCTGGATGGTAAAAAACCCGATTAATGATTGCTAGCTATAGATTTGATTTTAAACTTGGTGATTTAGTTGTTAGCCCCTTGGAAAATTTTCCAGGGGCTTTTTTATTGCAGTATAAAATTTCATACTTGCTTGTTCCCTAACTTTACAATATGTCCACAATACTAATTACCGGTGGTACCGGAATGGTTGGTACCAGATTAACAGAAATATTGATCGAGCAAGGTCACGAAGTAATTATACTTTCTCGAAACCCTTTGCCAGTAGATCTTTTGCCAAAGGGAATAACTCATGCTGGGTGGGATCTGAAAAAAAAATGGATCGATCCACAGGCGTTTGCTGCTGCAGATTATATTGTACACTTAGCTGGTGCTGGAGTTGCAGATAAAAGATGGAACAAAAAAAGGAAAGAAGAGATTTTGAGTAGCAGGGCAGATAGTGGAGCACTACTGGTACATGCCATGCAAACGATTCCAAATAAAATTAAATCAGTGATTAGTGCTTCTGGTATTGGTTGGTATGGGGCAGATACTCCTACATCTTTACGGGAAGGTTTCTCAGAAGAGGCCCCATCAGATACCGAATTTCTTGGGGAAACCTGCAGGATCTGGGAACAAAATATTCAAGGTGCGATTGGATTTGGAAAAAGATTAGTTGTTTTTAGAATTGGAATTGTGTTGAGTAATTCCGGTGGGGCATTAGTAGAATTTAAAAAACCAATTCGTTTTGGTTTCGCTGCTATTTTAGGGAATGGCAAACAAAATATCAGCTGGATTCATGTAGATGATCTCTGTGGCATGTTTATTAAAGCAATAGAAGATGAAACCATGCAAGGGGTTTATAATGCAGTTGCACCAGAAATTGTAACCAATAAAAAATTAACGCTCACACTTGCCACTTCCATGCGGCATCGTTTCTTTATTCCCATACATGTGCCTGCATTTTTATTGAGATGGATATTGGGCGAAATGAGTGTGGAAATTTTAAAATCTACAAAAGTGAATTCTTTTAAAATTCAAGGCACCCGATTTCATTACAAATATCCAACCCTTTCTGAAGCTATTCAGCAACTAATCCATCCTTTATAGATCTCTACGTTTGTGTAAGTAATAACAGAATGCCCAAATTGCTGTGGTAAGAATAATTGTGAGAATTAAAAATTCTGGAATTGCGGCTACAGATTGCTCATACCAATCTTTTGCACCCTTCCCAAAATGATTGGTAAAAGATGGCCAGGGTATAATTCGATTTGAAATTTCTAAAGGGAGGAAGCGGCCAATATCATTGGCTTTGAACCTTAAATAAGCTACAGCAATTTTTTCCAAAATAAGATCATAGAAAAGAAATACACCTAATGCAATGAATGCTTTTTTAATAAGAAAGCCCATTAAAAAAGCAACAGATAATTGAGCAAAAGTTTGAATCAAAAATAAAGGGATATATTGTAATTGCTCAGCCCATCGATTCAAATTATCGGCATCTGCATAAATGCCAAATGCACCAGCCACCAAAGTGTACATTAAAGTGGTTACCAAAGAAATGATTAGTACGTCGGAAAGTTTGCTGGATACAAACTGATTTCTACTCCAGCCATCAATAATGTTCTGGCGATGCGTTTTATAATTGTATTCATTAGTTACCAACATGATTACAAGAATAGAAGGAATCATAATAAAGATGGAGGACATAAATGCCACGGTATGCCATGTCTCAGGAAATGCAAAAGGATTTCCTAAAAGCATCTTTGCCACATTATTTGCTACTTCCTTACCCGTAGTTGATTGGATATATCCATAATAAAACATGGCATTGGTACCAGGGTACGTGAGCGTAACAATACCAAGCATCCACCAGAAAGCAGGATACTTTTTAATTTTTAACCACTCTATTTTTATTAAAGAAAACATAGATTCAATATTTTGAAGTTAGTCGTTCGTGAGCTCAAAGAATTTGGTTTCGAGGCTTTTCTTTTTCAGTATTAATTGATTCAGTACAATATTTTTTTCAAAACAATAACGGTTGATTGCTTCCATTGGAGCCATGCCAATAGGAAAATGTAATTGAATAAAGTTGTCATGCTCTTTTATACTAATGAAGCCAGGAAAATTTTCCAAAACAGATTTTAATTCCTTTGTATTGTAGGCAGCTAGTTCCACAATATCTTCATTTGCTAATACTTCATCTACGGGTCCGGCTGCCATTAGTTTTCCGCGTTTCATGATGGCTACATGGGTACATACTTTTTCAACTTCATCTAATAAATGACTGGCCATGATGATGGTCTTTCCTTGTTTTGCCAATGATTTAATGAGTTCGCGTATTTCTGCTATACCCACTGGATCTAATCCATTAGTGGGCTCATCAAACAAAAGCACTTCCGGATTTCCAAGTAATGCCGCACCGATAGCTAATCTTTGTTTCATTCCTAAACTATAGCTACTAAAGCGACTATTTTTTCTTTCATAGAGATTTACAATTTTCAACACATCATCAATCGATTGATCATTTCCTCTGCCACTGATGGCACTGGTAATTTTTAAATTATCTACGGCAGATAAATAGTGATAAAAATTTGGGGTCTCTAATAATGAACCAATTCTTTTTCTTGTTTCTGGTGAACCCGGTTTGCCAAACCAGTTGAAACTGCCAGTATCAGATTTTAAAATATCCAGTATGATACTCAACATGGTAGTTTTGCCACTACCATTGGGTCCTAGTAAACCAAATACCGACCCTTTTGGCACTTCATAGCTTACATTTTGTAAGGCTTTAATGCTTCCGTATGATTTTGAAATGCCCTCAATTGAAAGAATGGGTTCCATAAAAAATATTTTAAATTATTGCTATCTGTACTATATGTCGAAGTTAGAACCATCCCTTTGAAACTTGATACCGCTTATCATCTGTTTTTTACGCACCATCAAAGATTAAAAACAACAAAATGCTTTTTTTCTCCTATTTTTTATTGAATTTCTAATATTCGTTAGGGTTTGGACGTTTAGATAAAAACTCAACTTGACGATTGTCAGTAAAGTGGTAATAAAATAAGGCCTTATTAGTCTTATTGGACTTAAATTCACCACTAATTGACGAACCAGTTGGACCCTTTGAAAAAATGATCAATTATCATAAAATTCCTTATGTAAATATTGCGCCCGAGCAGTATCAGGAGGAAATGGATAAAAACGGAACATTTTACTCAAATGTGGCTGTTTGGACCCTACTCTTTTCCTTGCCACTTTTTTGGGTGTTAGACCTTCTATTCTCTAAACCGTTGTGGCTAAACTATCTGTTTATTCGCATAGCTTGCTTTGCACTTTCTTATATAATTTTCTGGGCGGGTAATAAAAATAACTGGCACCACCTCATTCAACTGAATTTGGTAGTGGCTTTAAACCTGGGTCTTGGTGCCTTTAATTGTGGTATTCTTCCTTTGTCTGAAGCATTGCCCTATTACATGCTGTTATCTGTAATGGTGCTTTTGTTGAATACCATGGTTTTTTGGAAACCCATTTATTCAATCATGCAGGTTGGTATCACTTATGTTATTTTGATCCTGCTTTATTCTTTTACGGGTAGAGAAGACGGATATGCGGGATTGATTAAAAACGGTGGTGGTGTTTACTTTTTAATTTCTGCTTTTTCATGTTTAATTGCGCATAATAGATATTTGATTGTTAAAAGAGAAATTCAAAAGAACCTCATCATTGAAGAATCTAATAAGCGTTTGTTGGAGCAAAATGAATTGATTAATGATCAGCATCAGGTGATTGAAGAGGTGAATCGGAGATTAAAACAATTGAACGATTATCGCCAGAATACCTTGAATATTATGATTCATGATCTGAAAAATTTTATAGGATCGAATCAAATTTCTATTGATATCATTAATCGTAGTTCTGCAAATCTTACAGTTGATCAAAAGGAAATCCTTAGCTATATCACTATGGGAAATGAGAAATTGCATTATCTCTCTCAAAAACTTTCCGACTCGGCCGAAGCTGACACAGGCGTTGTAGAATATAAAATTGAAGTTTTTGATATCATCCCTGAACTAGAAAAAACTGCAGTGAGTTTGGTAGATGCATCAAGTATTAAACAAATTGGCCTCCAATTAAATTTATCTCCATCTCCATTATTTGTTGACTTGGATAAAATATTTATTCGACATATCTTTTTTAAATTATTGTCGAACATAATTCGATTTGGAGAAAAAGCATCAGTGATTAGTATACATGCATCACAATCGGAAGAGTATTGTGTGATAGAGTTTATTAATAAAGGCAGACCCATTGGCTTAGATAAATTGAATGAATATTTCAATCGGTTGAATTCGCCAAATCAATTTGAAGCAGCCACCAGCCAAACAGGTATGGGCTTTGCCGTTTCTAGGAAAATGATTGAAGATATGCATGGTGAATTGAGCTATAACAGCAATGATACCTATGGCAACTATTTTAAAATAAAATTCAAACTGGCTTAGTATAAACAGAAATTATATGAAAACAAGAATCTTACTATCTGCCCTTTTCATCCTAGCCCTTTCGAGTGCTTGGTCGCAAACTATTCAGCGAACTTTTGAAGATATGGGCTATCGGGATCAATCCATCTTTGGTATTAGTGGTTCGATTACCTACTTCGTAAAAGTGAAGCCCGATGACGATATGGATCAAAGTAAGTTGGTCTTATATATTCGTCCATCACAGGTGTTGAATCCCAATACTTCAACTATTACTATTAGTTTGAAAGATGCTCCTGTTTATACACAGAAAATCATTGCATCCACTATGGATTCATTGATCACCATCATCATTCCGATGAACAAAAAATATTTACAGCCAGATGGTCGCTTTGTAAAAGTAAAGTTGGTTGCAAAAATGAGTGTGTCTGATCAGATTTGTCAGGATATCGATAACCCTGCTGTTTGGATCAATATTAGGAACAGTTCCTTTTTTAGTGCTCCTAAACAGCCTTTTCTTTCTTACGAACGCAGTATGAAAGAAAGTATCCAGGAATTTAGTTCTATATCAAGTCCTTCAGCACCTGATCTGAATGATGTTTTAGCTGGCGGTATTTTGTATTCTTTGGTGAAGCAAATGAATAGAGAAAACCTAACGACTACAAGGTCATATAGTGCTTACGATTCTTTGAATAATACATTGGTTGTGGGTTTGCAAAGTCGTTTGCCAGAAGCAATTAAACGTCAACTTCCTACATTAAGTAAAGGCCAGGGACTTATTCAATTAATTGGAACAGAAGGCAATTCTGTATTGGTTATTACAGGCTATGATGAAGAGGGATATAAGAAAGCGATCACCATATTGAGTAACTATAATATTTTAAATAGTTCCTTCTCTAAAAAATTAATTGTAGATAATACCACATTAAAATCTGTTGAAAATAATGTGTTGCCACAAGTATTAACCCTGGATCAGTTGGGAGTTCCATCTGCATTGATGGAAGGGGTTTTGGCTTTACAAACCAACTATCCATTTAACTTGATTGATTATAATGCTATTCCTAAAAAACTAACCTTACACCTTGAAGCTTTATTCTCGCATTTAAGGGAGAATGATAGAGGATTTTTAAATGTGTATTTGAATGATAACCTGGTGTACACTACTTCGCTTCAGGATTTGAATACTTTTAATAATGATGTGGATCTGCCCACTTATTTATTAACCAAAGTAAACTCCCTGGTTATCGAAATGCGCTTTCATCCTAGTCAAAGTGTTTGTAAAGATGGTTTTGCAAGTTTCTTCGGATTTATCAATAGCAGAACTTCCAGTATCACTTTTTCAGGAGAACAAGCTACTGAGTTCTATAACTTCTTTAACTATCCAGGAGAATTCAGAAAACGTCCTTTGAAATTCTTGATCTCTCCAGGTTTAAATACCAATGTTACTACTGCAGTAGGTGAATTGATTTATCAAATTAATGCAGCTTCTTTCTTGAATGCCTCTATGATATTACCTGTTTTGGTACAGAGTGATAAGACTACAATGGCTGATATGCGTGGATTTAATGTAATTGGATTGATGCACAGAACAGATCCATTTATCAAGAATTTCACTGATATGCCAATCCAGTTTAATCGGGATTTTCAGTTGTATAAAAATTTGGATGGAGAAACCAGTTTCTCATTTAATGATTTCTCCGGAAGTGGTATTGCACAAATATTCCGGCAATCGAATAGCACTATCCTCCTTATATCTTCTCTGGGGGATAGCACTACGAGAGAAGCACTTCAAAGTGTGATTAAGAGTTTTGGTGGTCAATCATCTGCTATTCAGAGTAACGTTTGTATATCAACAAGTGATGGTAAGAGTAATTTCTTCTTCAAACTTCGGGATGATGAGAAAATGGTAAGCTATAAAGGAGATAAAAATACATTTTTGGTGCTATGGGAAAATTATAAGTACTATATCCTGGTGGTTGTTTTACTCTTGATTCTATGGAGTTTCTTCTTTGTAAGAAGACGTGTTAAAAAATCACAAGAAATCGTTTAATAAATTATTCAGTTCCGGTATTTATCATGCCGGAACTGTTTTATTGAAAGCTTTGTTGTATGCAAAGCCTTTGATTGAGGAAATATAATTATGCCAAGCTGTGCCCTTGATAATATGGTGTCTGTTGGTTTATTTGATGAAAATAAACTGAAGGAAATTGAAGTCATTGCTAGTGAGTTCAACTATTCCTATATCAAAACCGCATTGAATTTTGGGTTTCTTACCCGGAAAAAATATGTAGCATTTCTTGAGCAAGAAGGGTTTGAGTTAATTGCTGTTCGGGATGAAGAGATGGATGAACAGTACATTGGTCAGTGCGAATTGATTGAGCTGAACTCGATTTTATATGCACCCCTTCGGAAAATGTCTGATGGCAGTTTGTTGGTTGCCGCAGCTGATCCCCAGGATGAAAAATTAAAAACACTTCTTACGATTCGTTTCAATATGCCCATTCGTTTTGTAGCGGCATCAGATTTGGATATAACATGGTTGGTGCACATTAAACGTGGTGAGTATTATGTAAAAGAGGCTGTATTTAGTCTGATGAGAAAAGACCCTGAACAGTCGGGCTTGATTACATTTACTGACCCGCAACTAATTTTTATTTTCGGAAGTATTGGGATTCTGGTAATCTTACTGTTTATTAGTTTTCTTAAAGTGGCCATGGTGCTGAATGTGGTGTTCAGTGTGGCATTTTTTGGTACCATTTTATTCAAGCTTTATCTTTCTTTAAATGGATCTAAAGCGGAAATGAAAGAATTGGTAAATAAAGCCGAAGTAAAGGCGATACAAAATGATACTTTACCCATTTACACCATTTTACTTCCAGTATATAAAGAAGATAAACTGATTCGTAAACTTATCTGGAACCTTCGAAGTTTAGATTATCCAAGAGGAAAACTCGACGTAAAATTATTGATTGAAGAAGATGATGATAAAACGCTTAATGCGGTTCGTAACCTTGACTTTCCTGCAAACTTCGAAACAATTGTGGTTCCGTTTCACATGCCTAAGACAAAACCTAAAGCATGTAACTACGGATTGCATTTTTGCAGAGGAGAATATCTTGCCATTTATGATGCAGAAGATGTACCTGATTCAGATCAGTTAAAAAAATGTGTGGTATTGTTCCGTAAACTTCCACCTGAGTTTGTGGTTTTGCAAGGAGCATTGAATTACTTCAATAAAAATGAGAATTTATTAACGCGTATGTTCACTTTAGAATATACCTATTGGTTTGATTATATGTTACCTGGATTGATGTCGCTCGACATTCCAATTCCATTAGGAGGCACCAGTAATCACTTTAAATTTGATAAGCTGATGGAGTTAGGTGGATGGGATCCATTTAACGTTACTGAAGATGCCGATTTGGGCGTACGTGTGTTTGAAAAAGGTTTTAAAGTGGGCATTGTAAATAGTACCACTTTAGAAGAAGCCAATAATGAACCTTTCAATTGGATTCGCCAGAGAAGTAGATGGATCAAGGGTTATATGCAAACTACCTTAGTGCATATGCGTAACCCCGCGCGATTAATTAGAAGGATCGGCTGGAGAGGTTTCCTGGGCTTTAACTTCTTTATTGCAGGTACTTCCATTACATTCCTGTTATATCCAATTCTATTAGGTTTTCTATTGGTGTATGCCATTGTAAAACTAACATTCGTAGCTTCTTTGTTTCCAGATTGGGTTTTGTATATCGCAACTTTTAATTTAGTGGCTGGAAATACCATGATGATTTATGTGAATATGCTTTCGGTATTTAAAAGAAGATATTATGAGTTGATTTTGTTTGGTGCATTAAATCCTTTGTATTGGATTATGCATTCCATTGCAGCTTATAAAGGATTATGGCAATTAATTTATAAACCATTTTACTGGGAAAAAACGAACCACGGATTAACCAAATTGAGTAGTAGCGCTAATGCTGCGGCTGATCCAATTGAAACAGCGCATTGATGAACTATGCCTAAGCAACTGATTAAAATATTAACCATCCTCTTAATTGCCTATTATATAGTCATCTCCTGGCTATTGAAACGCCATGGATTTGAACATTCTTCAGGTTTATTTTATTCTGAAAAATTGTTGTTGCTTTTTAATGCCAAACAAAACACGATCTTAACACTTGGTTTTACTTTTCCAACTACTGTATTTTTCTCTTCTCTATTTTTTGTGCCACTTGGATATCTATATGCTCCTGTGGCTGCATCTTTGGTGATGACGGCAAGTTTATTTTATATGCTGGTGGATGAATTTAAGAAAGCATCAAAGTTCTCTTGGAAACTTTACGTTCCCATTCTTTTTTGCTTGTTCGCATTTCATCCCATGTTTGTTTTTGCTGCAGTAACCGGGAGACGCAACGCTGTGATTGCCTTAGTTGCCTTTTTAATATTCCGATCATTTTATAGATATTACAGACAACCAGTTACCTACCATATTTCTATGGCTAGCTTATATATTGGAGCTTTTATATTTTCGAATTTTGATTTTATTTGGGTGGTCCTGGCTTTCTTTCCTTTTATATTTTTAATTTCTTTGGATGGGTTATTAATTGCACGTACTGAATCTCCGATTTTCCAATATTATGAGGCACTCAATAACCGCTCTCAAAGAAGGAAACTAGCCAATAGAACAGCCGCTCTTTATTTAGTGATATTCCTATTGCCTTTAATGGCTGTGCTTTTATTTCGCTCTTTAAATTCGCAATACGCAGGTTCACCTACTTACTTTTTAGACAGTCAGTATGCCAACTGGCGTATTACTGGAAACCAACGTATTGGAAGTTTGGTGATGTCTGCTGGAAGAGACAATGTGCTTTACCAGACACAAGTTGTTATTCAGGGATTTATTTTATTTCTCACACCGCTATATATCGCCACTTTTATTTTGTTCAGAGGTAAGCTATATGAATTGTTTACTATTCTTGCGATGTTGTTGTATTATTCATTTTTATTATTGAGTTATAAATACACTTTAACGCTTGGTTATTTTCTATTGTTTATACCTATTGCGTTGGTTTCTATTTGTTATTATGGCACCAGTAAATACAGTTTAAAAACATCTTCCTGGATATTTGGAATTTCGGCTTTATTGACTATTGTGATGGGCTTTTATTTCTTTAAGCATTCTGCCAGTGAGGAAGAAATAGCATTCTCAAATGAGATGGGTAATATTCAAAATAACTGGCAGGGGCCAAGGATTTATAGTGAATCTCAACAAGTGGCTCAATACATCAGCAATCTTGTAACGGAAGACAATAAGATTTTAATTGATGATGCCGCAGCATATCCTATTGTAGTGCATGTGGGCAATTTAAATGGTATGGTATTGCCACATCAAAAAACCTTTCTAACCATAGTTGAAAATCCAGCGAAATTTGTTAAGTACATTCTCATAGCCAAGCAAACAAACCCCACACAAAACTTAACCGTCCTGAATGAATTTAACCTTATTAAATTCAGACTCAAAGGATTGAAAGCATTACTCATGTATGAAAGTCCTAATTGGGCGATTTATCAATTAGAAAAAGAGTAAAGAAATTTAAAGTACAGATTCGATTTAAATTACCCCGCCTGCCGCTTGCGGATAGTGGGGAAGGCCGAGCGACTGAGCAACCACCCCGCCGTATGCCGTAGTCACGGCATCGGCTGCCCCTCCTATCCCGAGAATCGGGACAGTAGGGGTAATAATAAAGTAAAAAGTAAAAAGTAAAAAGAGCTTCACCTTGAAGTCGGTTAACTTAATTTAGTAATTCACTTTTCACTTTTAGTTTCTTATTGGTCTCCCAGTTTTTAATACAGCCTGAATTCTTTCTAAAGATTTCTTTTCACCACAAAGACTTAAGAACGCTTCTCTTTCAAGATCGAGTAGGTATTGTTCTGAAACCAAACTTTGTTCACTAAGGTCTCCGCCACATAAAACATAGGCCAGTTTTTTAGCAACAAAAGCATCATGGTCTGTTGCATATCCACCTCTCCACATACCATTGATGCCTGCATACATAGCGCCCAATCCTGCACGGCCCATTACTTTCACGTCAGTTCGTTGTGTTGGCATGGTATATCCCTGGTCGTATATTTCAATGACTGATTTTTTGGCTTCCGTAATTCTTCTTCCAATATTCATCACTACTTCATCATGGCCTTTACGAAGAATGCCCATGTCGAAAGCTTCCTGTGCAGATGTGGCAACTTTTGCAGTTGCAATTGAGAAGAAACGATTTTTTAAAGTCACTGTTTCTGGCTCGTCCTCATGTAAGTCATCACCTGCACGTAATGCAAATTCCTTTGTTCCACCACCACCAGGAATTAAACCAACACCAAGTTCTACTAATCCAATATATGTTTCAGCAGCAGCACAAATTTTATCTGCATGTAAATTCATTTCACAACCACCACCCAATGTTAATCCATGCGGTGCAATTACAACTGGGATGGAAGAATATCGAACACGCATCATTGAATTCTGGAACATGCGAATAGCCATATCCAACTCATCATATTCCTGTTCAATGGCCAGCATAAATATCATACCCACATTGGCACCGGCACTGAAATTTGGACCGTCATTTGCAATAACGAGGCCTTTGAATTTTTCTTCTGCAATGGCAATGGATTTATTCAATCCTTCTAATACTTCACCACCAATACTATTCATCTTAGAACTCCATTCTAATCCTGCCACACCATCACCGATATCATACAATTTACAGGCACTGTTTTTCCAGATAATTTTATCACTATGATTTTGTAAAATCAGGAAGGCTTCACCACCAGGGATAGCTTTGTAAGATTTTGTTGGAATATCGTAATACATACGTTTGCCATCTGCAACTTTATAAAAACTTACAGCACCGGTAGCTAACATTTCATCTACCCATGCAGCCACACTATGACCCGCAGCCTTCATCGCATCAACAGTTTTGGCAACACCAATGGTATCCCAGGTTTCGAATGCACCAATTTCCCATCCAAAGCCAGCTTTCATGGCATCATCAACACGGTATACTTCGTCGCTGATTTCGGGAATGCGATGGGATATATAGGAGAATAAAGAAAAATGAAAAGCACGATAAAATTCACCTGCTTTATCTGCGCCGGACGACAACATTTTAATACGTTGCTTTAAATCTTCAATAGGTTTAGCGGCATCTAAACTGGCGAATTTTGGTTTCGTTCTTGCCTCATATTCCATCGTCTTCAAATTCAGCGTAACAATTTCTTTGCCTGCAGCTGATTTTGTTTTC
>SESB01000860.1_pt1 | contig 21466 bp, 18 predicted proteins | sample 3171441 | NCBI WGS metagenome assembly SESB01 (sample SAMN06051867, study PRJNA518727) | freshwater metagenome | biome: subpolar coniferous forest; feature: holomictic lake; material: water; isolation source: holomictic Lake 227, 6 m depth | place: Canada: near Kenora, Ontario | collected... | reverse complement strand
TGAACTTTCAAAACAAGCTTCCTCATTACGAATAATGGGGTGATCCGATGGTTCTAATTTTTCTTTTGTTGCGCTCAGTGCAGCTAAATTTGCCTTGATAATGCGTTCCTCCTCACAATGGGTAGCAATTAATAATTCAGCTCCACCAAAAATATTCTCCAGGATCATGGGATTATCGACCAGCAAATTTCCAGTAGAGGAACCCATGAATATCTTTATCCCACAAACATCATTTTTCTTTTCATTTGTCTTTAAGATTTCTTCCAAGTTATCATTGGAACTACCCATAAAAAATGAATAGTTAGCGAGCGAAGTTTCTTTGGCAATACTATATTTTGCTTCCAACAATTCCTGGGTAAAGGCTGGAGGATTTGTATTGGGCATTTCCATAAAACTGGTTACACCACCAGCCACAGCGGCTTTTGCTTCTGTGTAAATATTGGCTTTATGAGTAAGGCCGGGTTCGCGAAAATGCACTTGATCATCAATAGCACCAGGGATTAACAACTGATTGCTACCATCAATTTCGATACAATTTTCCGGCAGACTGATACTGGCTGCTATTTTTTCAATGCGGCCATTCTTGATAAGCAAATCACCGAAGAAACGGGTGCCTTCATTAACAATACAGGTATTCTTTATCAGATAGTTTTGCATGCGTAAGATTTCGAAACTGCAATTTATCGAATCTTAGCTAGTGCAATGACGAAATAAGAAAAAGTTATTTAGATTCATTAATCTTCAAAATGGATAGAGAAAACGATCATTCTTGATTGAATTTTATCAAGCACATTGGAGAATTTTAATGCTTGGTCTAGATGGTGTAGGTTAGTTAAGCCGTTACTGATCTTTAACTCTGGTGATATGGTAACAAAAGGCAAGTAAAAATTAAACCCAATTCCGGCTTCTATTCCAAAATCATATCGATTTAGTTTGATGATATCATCTGCATTACGAGCGGTTGAATTACTGGCTAAGTCAATATCGTATTTAAGCCCACCCAACATATAAGTTCTGAAATTGCCGATCCTATCTGAATTAAATTTTATCTGAAAGGGGAAGCTCACGATATTAGAAGGGAGTACCTGTTTTTGAAAGGAAGGTTCACCTGGCTTTGTATGGGTAAGATTATAAGAAATGTATTTCGAGCCTCCGATAATTAACTGAGGATTTACACGAAATTGAAAGTGGTCGTCGATCCGGAGTGTGCCCATCAGGCCTAATGCTACACCACCACTCGAACCCGGTTCGGTTACCATTACACTATCTGATGCCAAAAATTTCGTACTCTTAGTTGTTTTTAAATAGGAGGTATTATAACTTAAAGTAAGCCCAAAATAATAATCCATATTATCGTGGTCTTGACGATACAATTCCTTCTGGCTATGAGCATTAAGCCCAGCCATCAACAAGAAAGAACAGATAATTAATCTTATGGTTTGCTTCCGCAGTAGATCGTGCATATCCCTAGACTAAGCTTTTTTAAATAAGTTTGGGTAAATCCTGCTTCATTCATTAGGTTTAAAAATGTTTGCCCCTCAGGGAATGCCTGAACACTATCGTTCAGGTATTGATATGCTGCTTTATTACTGCCAAAAAGTTTACTAATACTTGGTCCGATTACATTCATATAAAATTTATAGAATACCTGTGCCGGACCAAACGTTGGTTTTGAAAATTCTAATACTACTAATTTACCACCACTTTTCAATACACGTTGCATTTCTGCCAAACCTTTTTCAAGGTGTTGAAAATTACGTACCCCAAAAGCTACTGTAACTGCGTCGAAGTGTTCATCTGCAAACTGAATGGTTTCACTATCACCTTTTTGTAATTCGATTACTTGATTCAAGTGCAAATTTTCTAATTTCTTATTTCCATATTCCAACATTCCCTCAGAAATATCGATGCCGATAATTTTTTCAGGATGTAAATGGTTATAAGTCATGATAGCAACATCACCAGTACCTGTTGCTACATCAAGAATCAATTTTGGGTTTAAATCCTTTAACTGATTGATTGCCTTTTTACGCCATCCCTTATCTATTCCTGCACTCAAAAAACGGTTCAAAAAATCGTAACGGAATGCAATGGTGTTAAACATCTGAGCTACCTGCTCTTTTTTGTCTAACTCACTCTGCCTGAACGGCACTACCTCATCGTGTGCAAACTTAGCCATGCAGCGAAGATATTAAATTAAAATGGGTAGAAAGCAGCAGTTCAGTGCTTTACTGTTGGCGCTTGGTTAATTTTTATATAAATCTGGGCTAAAGCAGGCTGGTATTTTATTGGCAGGGGAAGGGTGGGGTATTATCTTTGTTAGGAATGAGAGCATTGATTTATAAATCTACTGGCAGTTGGTACTTTGCTAAAAATGCAGAAGGCAAGACCTTTAATGCAAGGATTAAGGGCATTTTCAAGATTGATAATATTAGCTCTACTAATCCCATTGCTGTAGGGGATGAAGTGGAAATGGAAATAGAAGATGTGGAAGAAGAGTCAGCCATGATTCATGAAATTTTGCCCAGAAAAAATTATGTGGCAAGAATTTCTCCGCATAATAAAAGGATGCATCATATTGTTGCGAGTAATTTAGATCAATGTGTTTTATTTGCCACACTTAGAGATCCCAAAACATCACAAGGATTTATTGATCGTTTTTTGGTTGCTTGTGAATCATACCATATTCCTGCAATCATTGTTTTTAATAAAGCCGATATCTATCGTGCTAAAGAGATGGTGATTTTTGAAGAATTGAAAACTGTGTATGAAGCAATCGGTTATAAAGTAATTTTAGCGAGTGTTCAAGCGAATATTGGAGTTGATGAAATTAAAGCCTTATTAAAAGATAAAACAAGTTTATTAAGCGGTCATAGTGGTGTTGGCAAATCAACATTTATCAATGCAGTATTTCCCGATTTTGATTTACGTACTGCAGAAGTAAGTGGTTGGAGTGGAAAGGGAATGCATACAACCACTTTTGCTGAAATGTTTGATTTAGATTTTGGGGGCAGGATCATTGATACGCCTGGGTTACGTGAATTTGGCATTGTTGATGTACCGAAACAAGAGCTATCACATTATTTTCCTGAAATGCGTGATCTGATCAATAATTGTCAGTTCAATAATTGCATGCATATCAATGAGCCAGGTTGTGCTATTAAAGCGGCAGTGAATAGTGGAGAAGTATCGATTGAGCGATATGTGAGTTATTGTACAATACTAGAAAAGATGGAAGAGATTAATTATTGATTTTATCCATCTTGTATTTCGGCATTTTCTTTGCCAGGTTATCATCCGATAATAATTTTTCAGCCCCGGTATTTCTACCATGCAATCCATTACAGGAAAGGCCATTCATGTCTTTAGCACTGTTGTGACGGAACAATCCGCATGCACTAAATATCATCACACAAATAAGTAGGATAGCTAAGCGCATAACTCATTTATTTTTTTGGTACATCATTATGATCTTCAAACCAAGAAGCATACTTCACATAATTATTGGAGATTCGATTAATTTCTCCATGTATTAAATCCTGAGACACTTCTTTTACTTTTTTTGCCGGCACACCTGCATAAATACTTCCTGCTTCTACGATAGTGCCTTCTAAAACTACGGCACCTGCAGCGATGATTGCGTTGGTATGTATCACACACTCGTCCATAACAATTGAGCCCATCCCAATTAAAACATTATCATGAATGGTACATCCATGAACCATAGCATTATGCCCGATGGAAACATTATTGCCAATATTGGTAGGATGTTTTTGATAAGTGCAGTGAACAATGGCACCATCTTGAATATTAACCTTGTTTCCTATTTTAATATAGTTTACATCACCACGGATAACTGCATTGAACCATATACTGCATTCATCGCCCATTACCACATCACCCACAATGGTAGCATTTGGAGCAACAAAACAGTCATTACCAAATGCTGGGGATTTACCTTGTACGGGAAGAATAAGCGCCATATGGAATAGTTTATAGTACAAAGCTAAAACATGCTAAGCTTTTTCCGCTGCTAATTTGCGAACTTTGTAATTTTACAGGAATTTATGCAATCGAACCGACAATTGTTTTTGAGTCATGTAGCCCAAACTTCCGCCCAACCCATTGGTATTGAGATGGTAAAAGCAGCTGGTATACATTTATGGGATATCGATGGAAAATCTTACTTAGACATGATCTCTGGATTTAGTGTCTGTAATATTGGACATAGTCATCCTAAAGTGGTAAAAGCGGTGCAAGATCAGGCTGCCGAATACATGCATTTGATCGTGTATGGCGAATTCATCGAATCGCCACAAACTACTTACTCGAAATATTTGACTGAACAATTACCGGATTCTTTAAACTGTGTCTATTTTACCAATAGTGGAGCAGAAGCTACTGAAGGTGCGATGAAGTTGGCGAAAAGGGTAACAGGGAAATCAAAAATTATAGCTTTTAAAAGTGCCTATCATGGGAGTACACAGGGCGCATTGAGTGTGATGGGTGATGAGTATTGGAGAAATGCATTCAGGCCATTATTGCCAGATATTTATCATGAAGATTTTAATGAGCAGTCGGCTATTGATGCAATAGATAAAAACACAGCCTGTGTAATTATAGAAACAGTGCAAGCCGAGAGTGGTATCATCAAACCGAATAGAGAATGGTTAAAAGCTTTAAGAAAAAAATGCGATGAATATTGTGTGTTATTGATTTTTGATGAAATTCAGGCAGGCTTTGGAAGAACGGGTTCTTTATTTGCATTTGAACAATACGAGGTAGTGCCAGATATTTTATTATTAGGAAAAGCCTTAGGTGGTGGAATGCCGTTGGGTGCCTTTATTGCAGATAAAAGATTGATGTCAACATTAACTTCGAATCCTGTGTTGGGTCATATCACCACATTTGGCGGCCACCCCGTTTCTTGTGCAGCAGGTAAAGCGGCATTAGAAGTTTTGTTGGAAGGGAAATATATTGAAACCGTTTTTGAGAAAGAAAAAATATTGATTGATCTGATCAAACATCCTGCCATCGTATCCAGCAGAACTGCTGGTTTATGGATGTCATTACAATTTGCTACGCCTGAGTTGAATCAGTCTATTGTTCATCAATGTGTAAAAAATGGGTTGGTTACTGATTGGTTTTTATTTGCACCAGATCGTTTGCGCATTGCACCGCCACTGATCATTACTGAATCAGAATTGAAAGAAATGTGTGCAATTATTTTGAAGAGTATTGAGGAAGTGATTAATAAATAAAGTTAAGAAATTTGCATTCTGCAAAATCTACTATAGAGCTGCTCGTATACTGGAATGATCTTGCTGATATCAAATAAACAAGCCTGTTGATATGCAGCTTCTTTCATCTTTGTTAATCTTTCTTCATCGCGAAGCAGATCGATCGTGAAATCACTCATCGATTTGGTATCACCCACGTTGGCCATAAAACCTGTTACACCTTGATTGTTGATCTCTGCCAGGCCTCCGGCATTTGTGCTAATTACAACAGCTCTTGCTGCCATGGCTTCTAAGGCCGCCAAACCAAAACTTTCATATTCAGATGGCAATAAAAATACATCACTTACAGCAAGTATGTCTTCCATCTGTTCCTGTTTACCTAAGAATCTGATATCTTCTTCAATGCCTAAAGCACGTGCTTGTTCTTCTGCAGCATGACGTTCGGGTCCATCACCTACCATTAATAATTTAGCAGGCATTTCCTTGCGCACGTTTGCAAAAATTGTGATGACATCATCAATCCTTTTTACTTTTCTAAAGTTGGATGCATGCATCAATATTTTTTCGCCATGTGGTGCAATCACTTTTCTGAAAGCATCGATAGGTTTTTTATTAAATCTTGCTACATCAACAAAATTGTAAATAACATCGATCTCCTTTGTGATGGCAAAATTTTTGAAAGTTTCTTCTCTAAGATTTTCCGATACAGCAGTGATGGCATCACTTTCGTTAATCGAAAACGTTACCACAGGTTCGTACATTTTATCTTTTCCTACCAGTGTGATATCTGTTCCGTGTAAAGTTGTAATTACCGGGATGCTTCTTCCGGTTTTTTGTTTCACAATTTGCTTTGCCATATATGCAGCAGAAGCATGAGGGATAGCATAGTGTACATGCAACAAATCCAAATCGTGATTCATGATTACATCCACCATCGTACTTGCCAATGCAACTTCGTAAGGAGGATAATCGAATAAAGGGTAGGTTGGTACTCTTACTTCGTGATAAAATATATTGGTATTAAACGTATTTAATCGAACAGGTTGCTGATATGTAATAAAATGAACTTCATGTCCCTCATCGGCTAATGCCTTGCCGAGTTCGGTTGCCAAAACGCCACTTCCACCAAAAGTGGGGTAGCAAACAATACCTATACGCATAATTCGTAGTTTATACTTGTGAGGCTAATAGCCTATTAGGGTGCAAGTAACAATTATTTCTCCGTTAATAAAACCCCGTTCATACCATATTGTTCAAACACAACAAATGGTTAACTTTAACCCTCAACCACTACTAACAAATGAAAAGACTAATTGCTGTGTTAGCACTATTGCCTTTACTGGCTATTGCACAGGACCATGATTCTGTGATGATTAAAAAATTTTCGGATGAAATCATGAGAAATGGAACTGCGTACGACCTTCTTTACCAATTAACGAAACAAGTAGGCGGACGATTAGCTGGTTCTCCTCAGTTTGCCAAAGCAGAACTTTGGGGTAAAGCAACATTAGAACAATTAGGACCCGACGAGGTAATGATGCAAGAATGCATGCTACCACATTGGATTCGAGGCGGTGCTGACAAAGCAGTAATCACCGAGTTGGACAAAAAGAAAGTTTCACGAAGCTTAGATGTTTTGGCCCTTGGAAATTCTATGGGTAGTGAAGGAAAAACAATCACTGCCGAAGTGCTGATGGTGGCAGACTTTGATGAATTAGAGAGAAGAAAAGATGAAGTAAAAGGCAAGATTGTTTATTATAATTATGGATTCAATCCTACCAATATTATGCCCTTTGTTTCTTATGGCGAAGTAGGTATGTATAGAAGATCAGGTCCTAGTCGCGCCGCCAAATATGGTGCCGTTGCAGTTATGATTCGCTCATTAACTGAATCTACTGCCAATGATCCGCATACTGGTGCTATGGCTTATACTGAGGGCATTGCTAAAATCCCTGCGGTTGCAGTTGGACCAAGGGATGCAGATTATCTCTGGAACATTAAAACTGGGTTTAAAGTATCGTTGAAAACAAATGGAACATTTCTTCCAGATACTATCGGACATAATGTAATTGCAGTTTTAAAGGGCTCTGAATTTCCTGATGAAATTATTACTATTGGTGGGCACTTAGATAGCTGGGATGTGAATGAAGGCGCTCATGATGATGGTGCTGGAATTGTTCATACTATTGAAATTTTAAGGGCCATGAAAGCAATTGGTTATAAACCTAAACACACTATACACTTTGTGTTATTTGCCAATGAAGAAAATGGTTTAAGAGGCGGATCGAAATATGCAGAAAAAGCAAAAGCCAATAACGAGAAACACATCTTCGCATTAGAAAGTGATGAGGGTGGATTTACACCAAGAGGATTTGGATTTTCATTTAAAGACAAATCAAAATTGGCAAAAGTTCAAGCCTGGTTGCCGCTATTAAGACCTTATGGAACCGACCGGATGATCGACGGTGGAGGTGGGGCCGATATAGGTCCTTTGGCAGGCGCATTTGGTACACCTATGTCTGGCTTTATTCCTGATCCCCAACGCTACTTTGATTTGCACCATGCAAGAAGCGATGTTTTCGAAAACGTGAATAAACGCGAGTTGCTTTTGGGAGCTGTAAATATGGCGGGTTTAATTTATCTTGTAGATCAAAAAGGACTTTAAATTTTTTTATGAAATGAGCTATAATAAATTTCAATAACAACTGAAATGACTATTTACGAATTACATCTAACCAAAATCAATTTATAGGCACATGAAAAAAATACTTTGGATTTTCACCTCAATTATACTTGTTGCATTTGTGATATTTTTCTATTGGCGATTCTATTTTGTGTATGCAGAAGGAACCAAAGCCGGACAGTTAAATACATTCCAACAAAAGGGTATTCTCTTTAAAACCTATGAAGGAAAAATTATTCAGAGTGGTTTTAAGGCAAATGTTGAAAGTAATTATTTTGAATTTAGCGTAACAAGTGAATCTGTAGCTAAAAAACTATTAGAAAACTCTGGTAAAGAATTAGAGCTACATTATAAAAGGTATTTTGGAAGTCTGCCTTGGCGTGGTACAGAAAGTTATATTGTTGATAGCATTTATAATATACAGGGTGCTAATATTCAAATGGATATTAAGCCGAAGTAGTATTCTTTGAGAATTATTGTCTTAAGAGAGTCACCACCCCGTCTGTTCGCTCAGTCGCTCCAGCCACCCCTCCATCGCATGCGATGGAGGGGAAACTATATTTTACCTTACTATATTTTACTTTACTATATTTTACTTTACTATATTTTACTTTATTTTACCCTACACTACTTACTCTAAAACTCTACTTACTTCTTACTACATCTTCTACTTTCAACATCCTCAATTTACACTTACTGCTTTTTAATTTATACTTTTTACTTTTTAATTTTAATCTGCGTGCAATAGAAATATGGCCAATCTTTTATGTATATCAGGAATTTGCTGATTCCATTGATGTACAGTTTTTGTTTGAATAGATTCTGTGGGTCCTGTAATATCAACTGCCATGCACAATAAAGAAGTTTCTTTGCATTGGGCTAGAATATCTTTTATCAATGAATTATTTCGATAAGGAGTTTCGATAAAGATCTGCGTACAATTTCTTTTGATCGAATCATTTTCTAATTCTTTGATTTTGTTTTTGCGGTCTAAGGAATCAATAGGCAAATATCCATGAAATTGAAAACACTGTCCATTCATACCACTAGCCATGAGTGCTAGAAGAATGGAACTGGGGCCTACCAGTGGTTTGATTTGTATCTCAGCTTGTTGAGCTGCAGCAACTAAATGCTGACCAGGGTCTGCTACTCCCGGGCAACCTGCTTCACTTACTATTCCAATATTTTTCCCTGCTTTGAGATGTTGTAAAAATTCTTGCTTCACTATTTCTTCTGCTTTGTGTATGGCAAACCATTTGTAATCATCAATTACCATTTCTTTCCAAAGCTTTTTAAAGAAGCGTCTTGTTGTTTTTTCATTTTCAACAAAGAAGATCTGACAATCTTTAATAGCGTCAAGAATATACGTAGGAATAGTTTCCAAACTCTCTTCGAAAAGAACAGTGGGAATTAAATATACTTTGCCAATTGCCATTTTATTTTTCAGATTGCTTTAAAGGATACATGCTTAAAGTGGCTGCAACTACTGCATATGCTGGTGCCAGCACCCAACCAATAATTGGTAAAAAATGTAGTAAGTAAAATACAAGACCATTGCCAATTGCAAGACCTTTATGACTCGCTACATAATATATACTTTCTGCAGGAGATTTTTTATGACGTTCCATACTATAGTCGAGCATAGAAAAACCATAATAATAACATTCAATTAATACGGCTAAGACAGGTGTTAGCCAACCTAGTATTGGAATCAAACTCAATAACAATATAGATAGAGTGTAAACGGTTTGCCAGAGACTGTTTCTGGCAGACAATTTGATGCCCCGAATAATGTCTTTTAAGAGCTGTTTAAAATTGAAAGGAATATCTTTTCCTTCAATGATAGCTTCTGTTTTTTCGCTCAAATAGGCAAATACCGGAGCTCCAATAATGAGGAACAAATATTTGAAAAGCGAGAAATAGAATAATAAAAGAATCAGCCAAAGTAGCAAACTACCCATGGTAAAAATAAACCCTAAGAAGCTGTTGCTAAGTGTATCGAGCCAACTTTTTAATCCTGTTTTTAAACTTAGCCATTCAATAAACTGACTAGATGTGTGCATGAAATAATACATTCCAATTACAAAAAGTACAGAATATATGATGCCTGGTATCAGGATCCATTTCCAAAGCTTATGCTTTTTAATAAAGCGGTGGGCCTGAAAATAGGCTTGTATGGCAATAATAATGTCTTTCAGCAAGGGGAGAAATTTGTACTAAGTTAATTGATTAATTTCAACTATCAGATAACCCAATAGCTTGATGGAATTTTAATATTAATTGATTAAAAATGAACATAGTAAAAATATTGATGGGTCTTTGTATCTGCAGTTTCTTTTCAATTTCTCTGGAAGCTCAAAAAGAAAGCATTATCATGAGTTCCGAACCTGGTATTAGAAATTCGAGAATAGACCTTTCATTTCATTCTAAGTATGCGCCATTCCCTGATTCTGCTCGAATGAATGGACACGATTATGAAGGTAAACATTTTGCTTATGAAGATCATTATGATGATAGCACCGTTCAAATACTAATACCTAAAAATTTTAATCCTAAAAAGCCATTGGAATTATTTGTATGGTTCCATGGTTGGTATAATAATATCGATAGTGCAGGCGGTTTTGGATTAACTGAACAGTTTATTGATGCAGGAAGAAATGCTATTTTTATTTTCCCAGAAGGTCCTAAGAATGCACCGGATAGTTATGGTGGTAAATTAGAAAGTCCTGAAATGTTTGCCCTCTTCATTAATGATCTATTAAATAAATTAGCATTCAACAAAATTCTGCCCAAAGATAAACAGTATAGTATCAAAGACTGTAGTATCACGCTTGCTGGACATAGTGGCGCATATAGAGTAATCAGTAAAATTATTCAGTACAATAAAATTGATGAACTTCTATTATTTGATGCTATGTATGGCGGTAATGATGCTTATCTAAAATGGATTGCTGAAAGTAAGAAGCATCGATTTATTCAAATCTATACCAAGGATGGAGGAACTTTTGAAAATACAAACCTAATTATGAATCAATTGAAAGATTCATTGAAAGTTGATATTTTATCAGTGACTGAAAATGATTTGAAAATGGATCATTTACAAAGTAGTAAGCCCTTATTTATTTTTAGCGAAAATGGACACAATGAAGTAATCACTTGGAATTCGAACTTATACCGTTTTTTACATCGATGGAAAAAAGGGGAGCAATGGTATGAGTCAAAAGTTATAACGAAAGAGATCCGAAACTTAATGAATAGGAATAATTAAAATTTTGGACAATTCACCGGCTTGTCTGAAGAAGGACGATTAATATAAATCAATGAAATTTCAATGCCACCTCTGTTTAGAGAGGCAGTCTTTAATGAGGAAGTATTATAATCGTAACTAACCCCTAATCTGAAGTCATCGTATTCTAACCCCAGATATGGAATGATAGCATCATTAATCCTCATCCATGCACCTGCATAAACGCTGGTTGGCTTAAATGCTGCAGGATCGGCTATAAATTGATAGGCACCGCCAATCATAGTTTCACTCGCACCACCCTGATACATTTGTAAGCCACTTATATGTATCAGACTAGTAGGACTTACTGGAAAGTATCCTCCAGCACTCATCGTGGCACGCGGATTTAAATTATATACGGCCCCTGTGAATTCCTGTTTTGGTCGGTTGATATGATATAAACTCAATCCAAAGTAGAAATTATTTTTATCGCTGGTACTTCCATTATAAAGAAATCCTGCATTTAAATCGAGGTAATTTGTTTTCAGTGTTGCATTATTAAAAACCTCTGAAGTGATTCCTGTAAAACCAGCATTTGTTAACTGGTCCTCGAATTTTAATTGCGCAGTATTGATCAGCATATTGGCATAGGTGGCCTGAAATCCAATCCCTATTTGATGATTCCCTTCTTCATCCAAACCTTTGTGATATGCTGTAGAGAAAGAACCGTAATTGAATTTAACAGCACCATTGGCGCTATTGTCGTTATAGCCTACAAAACCAACACCCCAAGTATCATTTGAGGCAATCGTTTTTTCAAGTATATGAAAATCTGCCGCAACAGTAGCCGTTGTAAAAGCATTATTAATTGTTGGCCATTGGTTACGGTAATTTCCCATTACGCGCAATGCACCATCAAATTTGCCTGTAAATGCGGGATTTAAAGTAAGCGGTGAAGAAAAAAACTGTGAGAAATGGGGGTCCTGTGCCGAGGCACGGCCCAGCAAAATCATGCATCCTACAAATAAAATGTATTTGATTTTCCCCATCAGTTAATCGAATTTAAGAGAAAGCAGTTTATAAGTCCCCAATGTTTTCAATATTAGGTCTGTATTAACTTTTATATCCAAACATCATCCAATCTAGGATTGAACTTTATTGCCAAAAGCCAAATCTCCGGCATCTCCTAAGCCCGGTACGATATATCCTTTAGCCGTGATTTCATCATCAATATCACCGCACCAAATTTTAATATTCTCTCCAGCTTCACGCCTGATGAACTCAATTCCTACTGTACAAGCTATAGCAGATACTATGATAATTTGCTTTGGGTTGCCTTCTCTTTTTATATACTGGATGGTTTTTACCAAGGAAGCTCCTGTAGCCAGCATCGGATCACTGATGATAACAACCCGATCTTCCAAGGAAGGACTGCTCATGTATTGTAAGTTGATCTCGAAACTTCCGTCGCGATGGTGTTTTCTATAGGCCGAAATAAAGGCATTGTCGGCTTTATCGAAATAGTTCATCATACCATGATGCAAGGGTACACCAGCCCTTAAAATGGTAGCCAAAACTGGCTGCTCTTCTAATACTTTACTCTCGTGAATGCCTAGTGGCGTAGGTATTTCAACTGTTTTCCAGGCAAGTTCCTTACTGATTTCATAAGCAGCAATTTCTCCAATACGTTCCAGGTTTCTTCGGAAACGCATACGGTCTGCTTGCACATTCACATCCCTTAATTCAGACACCCAGTTACTAACCAGGCTATGTTGTTCACTTAGATTTACTATCATAGCATTTAGATAATTGCAGTTAATTTCGAGTTGTCAAAACTAAAATCAAACCACTGTAATAGAAAATTTATGTTTTATAGCGCAATTGGTGTCATGAGCGGAAGCAGTTTAGACGGTTTAGACCTTGCTTTTACTGAGTTTGAGGAAATAGGGGGTGCCTGGACTTACCGGATACCCGCAAGTGCTTGTTATGCCTATTCTGAGGAATGGACTAATCGCTTGAAAAATGCTGTGAATTTATCTGCATATGAATATTTGTTACTTCATAGTGCTTATGGAAAATATATTGGGGAACAGGTGAATCGTTTTATTGAGGAATTCGGATTGCATCATCGGGTTCAGATTATTGCTTCACATGGGCACACCAGTTTTCATGCACCAAATTTGGGTATGACTGGGCAATTAGGTGATGGTGCAACTATTGCAGCTGTTACCGGAATAAATGTAGTGTGTGATTTAAGAGCGATGGATGTGGCATTGGGTGGACAGGGTGCACCGATTGTACCGATGGGTGAAAAATTATTGTGGTCTGATTATGCATACTTATTAAATATTGGGGGCATAGCAAATATTTCTGCGAATAGAAAAGAAGGATCTGTGGCATTTGATATTTGCGCTGCTAATCGGGTTTTGAATTTGTTGTGTAATGATTTGGGAATGGAATACGATGCAGGTGGGGCCATAGCTGCATCAGGAAATATTAATACAGAACTTTTAACTGCACTCAATAATTTGCAATACTATCAACAACCTTATCCAAAATCATTAGCAAATAATTTTGGAACTGACTTAGTGTATCCCATGGTAAAGAATGCTTCCATTTCTGTACCTGACGCATTGAGAACTTATATAGAACATATTTCCATGCAAGTGGGTTATGCTATTAATTTATTACACAAAGAAAAGCCTTTAGCGAATTCCAAATTGTTGATTACAGGTGGCGGGGCACATAATATTTTTTTGGTGAAAAGAATTGCCACTTTAATAGGTGGATATGGGGTTGAAGTAATTGTGCCGGACAAACAATTAGTGGATTATAAAGAAGCCATCGTTATGGCATTGTTAGGTGTATTGCGCTGGCGCGAAGAGAACACTGTATTGCATACTGTTACAGGTGCTACAAGAAGTAGCATTGGTGGTGCTGTATGGATTGGTCAGGAAGCTTGATTATTCAATTGGCAAAAAAGAAAAACTATCCCCATCGAATAAGCCTTTGTCACTCAATTTTAAATGGGGAATTACCAGCAATGCCATAAAGCTTAAAGTCATGAAAGGCGCTTGCAATTTACTTCCCAGGCTTTTTGCCATTGCATCTATAGCGGTATATGCTGCTGCAACTTCATAACCATCTTTGATACTCATTAAGCCAGCAACAGGCAAGCCAAGAATCAATTCTTTTCCCCCGTCTACACAGCTTACTCCGCCTCTTTCTTCAATCACTAAATTGATGGCTTGTGCAAGGCTTTCATCATCGGTGCCCACTGCAACTATATTATGACTATCATGTGCCACAGAAGAAGCGATAGCACCTTTTTTGAAACCAAAATTCTTAATAAAACATTTTGCGATTGGAGCTGTGTGATATCTATTTACGACCACCATTTTTAATTGGTCTTTAGAAGTATCACTGATGTAAAGATTATTTTCGATAGTAGGATTTAACCAAAGTTTATTAGTGATCAGTTGTCCGTCGAGTGCTTCCATCACTGCAATATTTCCATCACTTATGGGGTAAGTGCCTACAGGGATACTTAAATCTTTCGCACTGATTTTTTCGCAAACAAATTGATTGATCGGGACTTCAACAACTGATTTTATAAAGCTCTTTCCACTTTCTGCAACAAGCTCTCCTTTAATATAAGTTTTATTGATTTTGAATTCGGTTAAGGAATCAGTTACAATAAAATCCGCATCATCACCTTCATATAGTAATCCCACATCTAGTTTATAATGCAAAACAGGGTTCACACATGCTGCTTTTAAAACAGAGAACAGATCAATTCCTTTTGCAATGGCGCGAGCGCAGAGTTGGTTGATATGGCCAGCTTCTAAACTATCAGGGTGTTTATCATCACTACAGAATAAAATCATGTTGGGGTAATCTTCCAGCAATTCGATGAGTGCCTCAAAATTCTTTGCAGCACTTCCTTCGCGAATAATAATTTTCATGCCGTACTCGAGTTTGTCGAGGGCTTCTTCTGCGGTAAAACATTCATGATCGGTGGAAATGCCCGCTTCGATATAAGTCTTTGCTGTTTCACCTCTTAATCCAGGGGCATGCCCGTCAATAGGTTTACCCAATGCATGCGCATAACGTAGCTTTTGCATTACTTCGGGGTCTTTGAATAATACGCCAGGAAAATTCATCATTTCGCTGAGGTATTTGATCTCGTCTTTCTCTAAAAGTTTTTTTACATCTTCTGCATTCAGCGCAGCACCAGCTGTTTCAAAAATAGTGGCAGGTACACAACTGGGCGCCCCAAAATTAAATTTGAAAGGAACTTTATTTCCATTGTTAATCATGAATTCAACACCTTCCATTCCGCATACATTGGCAATCTCGTGCGGATCGCTCACGGTGGCAACTGTTCCATGAACAACGGCTAGCCTTGCGAACTCACTTGGAATAAGCATACTGCTTTCAATGTGAACGTGACTATCTACAAAACCAGGCAAAATAAAGTTATTGGCAGGCATTTCGGTATTTCCTGTTGGAGAAATTGTTTTGATCTTTCCATTTACCACTTCAATAGTGGCTTCGTAAATAGATTTATTGAGGATGTCAACGATGTTTCCAGTTATTGTAAAGCTTTGTTCTATCATGATTAAGTTGTGCTAATTTTGAGCTCATTATTGATCTCAAATATTAAGTATGAAATCCTTATTTAGTTTTCTGATTTGCGGACTTCTTTTTACCAATGTTATTTCCGCTCAGAATGAGTCCAAAGTTCCATCAAAATATACAGAAACACAAAAAGGAATCTTTCGCCAGGAATATTATAATCGTGATATCAGAAAATTTATTTACGAACCATCAGGATATCAAAAAAATGATAAAATTACCAATGCAGTAGTGGAGAAGCCCAATCGTATAGAAACAAACGGAACTAATATATTAAAGGGACGAGCAACTTTGCTTTATGCACAAGGATCTGATAAGCATATTTCGATTTCTGTTTTGCCAGATACAAATGGGTTTCGAGGGTTTCGATTTAATTTAGAAGAAGGCGAACAAATATTTGGTGGTGGAGAAAGGGCATTGCCATTGAATAGAAGAGGCTATCGATTTAATTTATATAACAACCCTTGGTATGGGTATAGTGAAGGTGCTGATAATTTAAATTTCTCGGTTCCATTCTTTACTTCCTCAAAAGGGTATGGATTATTTTTCGACAACGGCTCAAAAGGCTATGCGGATATTGGCAAATCAAATCCTTCTGTTTTTGAAGTTGGATTTTTGAGCGGCGAAATAAATGTGTACGTAATTTTTGGAGAAACCTATCAAGAGATTTTAACTTCTTATCAAAAGTTAACTGGCTTTCAACCTATGCCTCCTAAATGGGCCATGGGAAATTTCATGAGCAGATTTGGTTACACCAGCGAAAAGCAAACCAAAGAAATTGCAGCCAACATGCGGGCAGAAAAAATTCCATTTGACGCAGTGATTTTCGATTTATTTTGGTTTGGTGATAGCATTAAAAACACATTAGGAAATATTGATTGGGTGAATAAAACTAAATGGCCAAATCCCAAACAGATGATTGCAGATTTGAAAAAAGACAATCTGAATTCCATCTTAATAACAGAACCATTTTTCTTGAAAGAAACTAAGTCTTATCCTTTTGCAGAACAATATCTCGCAAAAGACAGTGTGGGTAAGGCATATCAGCTGCAAGACTTTTATTTTGGGAAGGGAGGACTGTTAGATATTTTTAGAAAGGATGCTGGTAATTGGTTATGGAACTACCATTATAAAAAACAAATTGCCAATGGTGTGGCTGGTTGGTGGACTGATTTGGGTGAGCCCGAAAAACATCCTTCTGATATGTTGCATAATTTAAAAGACCTTGGTGTGAATAGAATGATGCAAGCAGATGAAGTGCATAATTTGTACGGACATTATTGGAATAAAATGTTGTTCGACAATTACGCGAAAGAGTTTCCTAACACGAGGTTGTTTCATTTGAATCGTTCTGGATTTTCAGGAAGTCAGCGTTATAGTATTTTCCCATGGACAGGCGATATCAGTAGAAGCTGGAGCGGCTTGCGTGCGCAATTGCCAAATGTTCTTGGTATGAGTATGAGTGGTATTCCATATATACATAGCGACGCAGGTGGTTTTGCAATGGGCGAAGGGGATGCGGAACTGTATTTGAGATGGTTGCAATTTTCTTTATTTACCCCCATCTTTCGTCCACATGGAACTGCTTTGTTTGAAGTTGACCCGAAAGCTTTTAGTTATCCGAGTGAGCCTGCATTGGCAGATAAGTCCGTTTTAGAGTATGTTAAAAAAATAGTAGACCAACGATACCAATTAGTGCCTTATAATTATACATTGGCTTATCGACAAGCTGCATTTGGCGAACCTTTAATTAAACCATTGTATTACCAATATCAAAATGATAGTTCGGCGGTTAAAATAGGAGATCAATTTATGTGGGGCGATGCTTTTATGATTGCACCAGTAATAGTAAAAGGACAGAAGTTTAAAGAAGTTTATTTGCCTGAAGGGAAATGGTATGATTTTAATACACATCAATTTTATGCGGGTAAGCAAATTATTAATTTCAGTACAGAAGATTTTAAGTATCCTGTATTAGTGAAAGCAGGCAGTTTTATTCCGCAATATTCATATCGCGTAAAGAATACAGTGGAACAGAAAGATGGGATTATTTCAGTTTTATATGTTCCTTCTGAAAACGCTAGTAGTTATCAATTGTATTTGGATGATGGGGTTTCGAAAAATGCAATTAGTAGTCATCAATATGAGTTAATAGATTTCAAAACAAAAGGAAGAACTGCCCGTTCATTGGAAATTACCATTGCATCAAATGGTGGCAAATATCTTGGGAAACCTTCAAAAGAAAAGATCGGCTTTCAAATACCCGGTGTTGATCAAAAGCCCCTAAATATTACCATTAATGATCAATCTGTTACAATCCTTGACGCTACAGATACAAGGGGAATTAGCACGGGCGAGCAAGCTATTTGGAATTTAGGCAAGCAGCATGAATTATTGCTACCAGTAGGTTTCAACGGGAAGACAACAAAAATTATAATCAAATGGTAAACCATTTATCATTTGCAAACTTCAAATTAAATTTAGTGTACTAACTTAATAGCCCAATTCTAAAAAAATGAGAAAATACACCCTCCTGCTAGCAACTGCAAGTATGTTATTTTTTTCTGCTATTGCGCAGAAGAAAAATGTAAAAGCAACTACTGCACCTGCTGTAGAATCGAATACCGATTCTATTTTGTTTTCAAAAGTAAAATACCGTTCAATAGGGCCTTTTAGAGGTGGCCGGAGTGGTGCTGTTACTGGTAGTTATAAAAATAAAATGAATTTCTATTTTGGAAGTACTGGTGGTGGTGTTTGGAAAACTACCGATGGCGGAAGTAACTGGAAAAATATTACAGATAAATATTTTGGAGGAACCATTGGTTCTGTGGCAGTAGCGCAAAGTGATGAATCGATCATTTATGTAGGGGAGGGCGAAAACACCATGCGAGGCAATGTGGCCGAGGGCTTGGGCGGTATGTGGCGTTCTAATGATGGTGGCAGAACCTGGAATAATTTGGGTTTAAAAGAAGGTAGGCACATCACTCGTATCATTATTGATCCAAAGGATCCTAACACTGTTGTAGTAGGTGTGATGGGACATTTATTCGGACCAAACGATGAGCGTGGAGTATATAAAACTACAGATGGCGGAAAAACATGGAAGCGTACTTTGTTTGCAAATAGTTTAACTGGTTGCTCTGATTTGGTGAGTGAACCTGGTAATCCATCTGTAATGTATGCAGGTATGTGGCATGTGATCAGAACTCCCTATAGTATGGAAAGTGGTGGAGATGGATCTGGAATTTATAAATCAATCGATGGTGGGGAAACATGGAAAAATATTTCTACCAATAAAGGATTCCCTAAAGGTATTTGGGGTATAGTAGGTGTAGCAATTGCTCCATCAAATACCGATAAAATTTTCGCTTTAGTTGAAAATGCAAATGGCGGTTTATTTGTAAGTAACGATGGCGGTGAAACCTGGACATTGCAATGCGGTGATAATAATATTCGTCAGCGTGCCTGGTATTATTCTAAAGTTTATGTAGATCCTAAGAATGAAAATCTGGTCTATTGTCCGAATGTTGAATTCATGCGCAGTAGAGATGGAGGTAAAACTTTTACTTCAGTAAATACACCACATGGCGATCACCATGATTTATGGATCGATCCAGAAGATGGAAACAGAATGATTGTGGCTGATGATGGTGGTGCACAGATTAGTTATGACGCTGCCAATAACTGGAGCAGTTTAATGAACCAACCAACTGCACAGATCTATCGTGTTACAACTGATAATGCTTTCCCTTATCATATTTTGGGTGCTCAGCAGGATAATAGTACAATACGTATTAAGAGTAGAACAAGTGGTGCAGGAATTTCTGAAAGAGACTGGGAAAGTACTGCGGGTGCAGAGAGTGGTTATGTTGTGGCTGACCCATTAAACCCTGATGTAGTGTATGGAGGAAACTATGGTGGTTACCTTTCTCGCTTAGACCATAAAACAGGAGAGAACAGAGCTATCAATGTATGGCCCGATAATCCAATGGGTGCTGGTGCTGATGTACAGAAATATCGTTTCCAATGGAATTTCCCTTTCTTCTTTTCTCCGCATAATCCAAAGCGTTTATATGCAGGTGGCAACCATTTATTCGTAACAGAAAACGAAGGACAAAGCTGGGAAACGATTAGTCCGGATTTAACTACAAATGATAAAGCAAAACAAATTTCCAGTGGTGGCCCGATTACAAAAGACAATACTTCTGTTGAATATTATTGTACCATTTTCACAGGTACAGAATCTGGTTTAGAAAAAGATTTATTGTGGATTGGTAGTGATGATGGTGTGCTGAGTATGAGTAAGGATGCAGGAAAAAATTGGGAGAATGTAACACCACCTGCTGCTGGTAAATGGATGATGTGGAATTGCATTGAAACAGATCCGTTTAAAAAAGGTACTGCTTATGTGGTGGGAACAAAGTATAAGTCGGACGACTTTACTCCTTACATGTATAAGACTGAAGATTATGGAAAGACCTGGCAGACTATTACTAACGGGATTAATAAAATGCATTTTACACGTGCATTAAGAGCAGATCATAAACGCCCGGGTTTATTATATGCAGGAACAGAATATGGTATGTATATCAGTTATGATGCTGGTGCCAATTGGAAAAAGTTTCAGTTGAATTTACCTGTTGTGCCAATTACTGACATGACAATTAAAGACAATGATTTAATAGTGGCTACACAGGGCCGTGCATTTTGGGCGATTGATGATTTGAGTTTGCTACAACAGAAGGCGGATGATATCACTAATAAAAACTTACATGTGTTTGCAGTTAATGATGCTTATCGTACCGAAGGCGGTGGGGGAAGAAGACAGCGTGGTGCTGGAATGGCTTTGCCAAATATGGGTGAGAATCCAGCTTCTGGTGCAGTATTCAATTATTTCCTGAAAGATGCGAATGATTCTTCAAAAGTATCGATTAGTATTTTCGATAAACAAAATAAGACCATAAAAACCTTTAGCAAAAAAGCAAAGGAAACCACAGACAAATTAGAGTTTTCAGCTGGCATGAATCAGTTTGTTTGGGATATGAATTATCCGCCTGCTGAAAAAGCAGATGGTATGATTTTATGGAATGGTAGTATTGGTTCTGTAAAAGCAGCACCTGGAAAATACAATGCAAGATTCCGCTATGGTAAAGATTCTGTAGATGTGCCATTTGTAATTAAAGCTGATCCGAATTATAAAATGACGGAAGCTGATTATGATGCACAGGTTGGATTCTTATTAGAGATTCGTGATAAATTTAGTGATGTACAGAACGGCATAAAAAACATTCGTTCAGTAAGAACTCAAATCACAGATTTTACTGCCAAACTAGATTCAGCTACCCATAAAGATTTGAAAACACAGGGAGATAGTATTAGTAAACAATTGACTGCTATTGAAGAAGCTTTGTACCAAACTAAATCTAAAAGCTTTCAGGACGTATTGAATTTCCCGATACGCATCAATGATAAGTTGGCTGGTTTATATGGAGTTGCAGCAAGTGGTCAAAACCCACCAAGCAAACAAGCCCGTGAAACCCTTGCAGATCTTGGATCTCAGGCAGATGTGCAATTAGCGAAATTGAAAAAGATCTTAGATACTGATTTGAAATCCTACAATAAGTTGATCAATGAAAAACAAGTTCCGGTGATAGGGATTAAAAACAAAGAATAGAAACT
>SESB01000858.1_pt1 | contig 21500 bp, 19 predicted proteins | sample 3171441 | NCBI WGS metagenome assembly SESB01 (sample SAMN06051867, study PRJNA518727) | freshwater metagenome | biome: subpolar coniferous forest; feature: holomictic lake; material: water; isolation source: holomictic Lake 227, 6 m depth | place: Canada: near Kenora, Ontario | collected... | reverse complement strand
AATAATTACTGACTATTTAAGCAAATAATTATTTGCGAATCATTGGAAGAATAAATGCTTTGAAGAGCATTAACAAAATAACTATTAGAAACATATAAATTGAAATCCGGTTCATGCCATGCATGTACTTCGTAAATTTTGTATCGTTTTCTTTCTGCTCCCTTTTCTTTATAAAGAGATATTCCGCAATTTGATCCCAGAACTTCATTTTTTTGTATGAAGATAAATGCTTTATTTTTAAAAATTGCATGCGTGCTATTGAAAACTAATTAAACATTTTATATTCTCATTTGTATTTACATTTAATCACAGATTAAATCCAATGATCAAACAGACTTTTCTATTCGCTTTCATTTTATTGCTCGTTTCCACATCTAACGCCCAATTCGATGCTACCAAAATCGATATCGTTCGAGATAAATTTGGCGTGCCTCATATATTCGGGAAAACAGATCCTGATGTGGCTTATGGTTTAGCCTGGGCACATGCAGAGGATGATTTTAAAACCATACAACAATCCCTGCTTGCTGGTAAAGCCATGCTGGCAAAACATCTTGGCAAGAAGGGTGCACAGATCGACTATGTAGTGCATCTACTTCGAATACCAGAATTGGTTGAGGAAAAATACGATACAGATTTGAGTGCAGATTTCAAAAGACTACTAGAAGGCTATTGTGCAGGATTAAATGCTTATGCTACGAAACATCCTAAGGAAGTACTTTTAAAATCTGCTTTCCCTATCACCCCAAAAGATATGGTGCAATATTCCGTTTTGCAACTATGTATCTTATCAGGTGCCGATGGAGCCTTGGCATCAATTTTTGGCGGAACCGTTCCCTTACTAGAAAATTATAAAACGCAAGGCAGCAATGCCATTGCTGTAAATAGCCACAAAACTGCAGATGGACAGGTTTATTTAGACATCAATGCACACCAACCATTGGAAGGCCCCGTAGCTTTTTATGAAGCTCATTTATGCAGCGAAGATGGTTGGAATATCATTGGTGCAAACTTCCCAGGTGCGCCTTCTATTTTACATGGATGTAATGAATATTTAGGATGGGCTCATACAGTAAATGCACCAGACAAACTAGATGTGTACCAATTAGAGATCAACCCTGCAAATAAACTGCAATATAAATTTGATGGCAACTGGGAAACATTGGAAGAGCGTTCTGCAAAACTAAAAGTTAAAGTATCTGGTATTGTATTACCCATTAGCAAGAAGACTTACTGGAGTAAATACGGTCCAACAGTAATTACTGCAAGAGGAACCTTCTCTATTCGAATGCCTGCACAAATGGATATCCGTGGACTGGAACAATGGTATCGTTTTAATAAAGCCAAAAACTTTACTGAATTTAAATCGGCATTGAATATGCTGGCCATTCCTGGATATAATATTGTGTACGCAGATAGATTCGATACCATTTATTATTTAAGTAATGGCCGCATCCCAATTCGTGATCCAAAATATAATTGGAAAACAACTTTGCCAGGAAATACAAGCGCTACTTTGTGGACAGCATTACATCCCTTAGCCGATTTGCCTCAGGTTTTACAACCTCAATCTGGTTTTGTGTACAATACAAATCACTCTCCTTTTCATGCCACTGAGGGACCAGGAAACGCAGTTGTAAAAGATGTTACAATGGGTTATGAAACCTTAGAAAACAATAGAAGCCTGCGTTTTGCAGAACTCATTGCCAAACATGACAAACTCAGTTTTGAAGACTTTAAGAAAATTAAATTCGACCGTCAGTACCCAACCAAATTTGCATTCCCATTTAATATCGATAGTATCTTTTTATTAAATGCTAAAGAACATCCTGAAATTGCTGACCTCATTAATCAATTAAATAACTGGGATAAAAATGCAGCTGCAGAAAGTATTGGTGCTGGAACATTTTTAATGGTCTATGATTCTTTAAGAAGCAAGCGAAATCAATATCTGCAAACAAAAATCTTATTCAAAGATCAAGCTGTTGCTGTGTTACAAGAAATCAAAGCAGACATGCTCAAAAATTTCGGAAGAACCGATTTGCAATTAGGTGATATACAAAAATTAGTCCGTGGAGATAAAGCCATACCTCAACCCGGCTTACCAGATGTATTAGCTCCTATGTATTCTATACCTTATAAAAATGGAATGGTGAAAGGCAATCAGGGTGACGCTTATGTAGAATTGGTTCGTTTTACTAAAGATGGACCAATCATTGAAAGCATTAATACTTATGGTGCTTCATCAAAAAAAGATTCCCCTCATTATACGGATCAGATGGAAATGTATACGCATCAGCTGACAAAAAAAATGACTTTGAATAAGAAGGAAGTGTATGCTAACGCCGAGAAAATCTATCACCCGGAATAAGTCAAAAGTAAAAATTCAAAATTCAAAAAAAGGATGTTTTAACTTTTGAATTTTGACTTTTGAATTTTGAATTGTATCATATGAATTCTTTCAAATGCCGAGTAATTTGCTCGGTCTCGATTATGAATCCATCGTGCCCATAAGCAGAATCTATTTCTACAAGTGTAGCATTTGGCATATGATCTGCTGTAAATCTTTGTTCATCCAAAGGACATAAAATATCACTACTAATTCCAATGATCAAAGTAGGTTGTTGAATTGATTGCAACACTTTGATCAAATCACCACCTCTCCCCCTGCCTAAATGGTGACTATCCATTGCCTTTGTCAGTAACCAATAACTATAGGCGTTGAAACGGTTTACCAATTTATCGCCCTGATAATTTAGGTAGGAAGAAGCTTTAAAATTGTCGATCTTCTCAGGATCAGGATCGGTTTGTTTTTCCTGGAATGTACTATAATTTCTATAGGTTAACATGCCGATGGCACGTGCCGCTTTTAATCCTTTTGCACCTGCTTTTTCATTGCTGTCTTGCCAGGTTCCATCTGCCTCAATGGCAAGTCTTTGTGCTGTATGCACTGCAACACCCCAGGCACTTTCTGATGGAGAAGTCGCAATTAAAAATAATTTTTCAATCACATTCTTTTCCATCACACACCACTCCAATGCCTGATATCCACCCATACTTCCACCCATCATCAAGTATATTTTATCAATACCCAGGTGTTTACGAAGCAAAATGTTTGCTTCCACCATATCTCTAATTGTAACAGAAGGAAAACTGGAATAATAAGGTTCCCCAGTGATAGGATTAATGCTCAAAGGCCCTGTTGATCCATAGCATGAACCCAAAATATTGCTTGCTACAATGAAATATTTCTCTGGATTGATCAGATATCCCGAACCAATTAAACCTTTCCACCAATCGGTAGGATCAGAGTTTGCAGTCAGTGCATGACAGATCCAAACCACATTGTCTTTCGCTGCATTAAGCTCCCCGTGTGTATGATAGCCAATTTCAATACCTGGAAGTTTCTTCCCGTTTTCTAGCGCAAAGTCGTTCTTATATTCAAAAACCCTCATATAATTTATTCCGTATTTAGTAGCAAAATAAGGGTATGGATAAATTACATTTGCATAAATCTTTAAAATGATCAGAATTGAGGTCTCAAGAACCATTGGCGAATATGGTTTTGAAGGAAAAGATACAAGTGGACATGCACTACAAATGGACGCTGCTGTTGAAATTGGCGGTCAGAATGCAGGAATCAGGCCTATGCAGACATTATTAATGGGCTTAGGCGGATGTAGTGGGGTTGATATTGTTTCCATCCTGAAAAAGCAAAGACAGGAGGTACAGGCAGTTAACATGATCATTGAAGCAGAAAGAGAAAAAGATAAGGAACCTGCACTTTGGAAATATATTCATGTTACATTTCAATTTAAAGGCGATGTAGATGCTGATAAAGCAAATAAAGCCTGTGCATTATCAATTGATAAATATTGTTCAGTGGCTGCCACATTAAGAGCTGCTGGTGCCACCATTGAATGGAAATCTGAAGTCATCAACTAATTATACAACTTTTATAAATATTCGCATGCCTCATCAACAAACACAAGCCATTAGAATTCAAACTGAACGTACTAACGAAATGGAACATAGTACCCCTATGTTTTTAACCAGTAGTTTCTGTTTCGATAACGCGGAAGAAATGCGCGCTGCATTTGCTGATGAAAGTGATGATAATATTTATAGCAGATTTAGCAACCCAAGTGTAAAAGAGTTTACTGATAAAATGGTGGCCCTTGAAGGTGCTGAAGCCGGCTATGCCACTGCTTCTGGCATGAGTGCAGTGTCAGGTTCTTTTATGGCGCTTTTAAAACAAGGCGACCATTTACTTTCTTGTAATTCTATTTTTGGAAGTACGCATACAGTGATTGCAAAATATCTTCCAAAATTTGGGATTGAATATTCCTATGTATCAGCCAATGCTACAGAAGCCGATTGGAAAGCAGCTATCCGACCGAATACAAAATTAATTTATCTTGAAACACCTACCAATCCGGGTCTTGAAATTTTAGACATTGCTATGATTGGTAAAGTAGCAAAAGAAAATAATATCATTTTTATAGTCGACAATTGCTTTGCAACCCCGGTGAATCAAAAACCAATTGATTTTGGCGCTGACCTTGTTGTACACTCTGCTACAAAATGGTTGGATGGTCAGGGACGTGTTCTTGGTGGCGTAGTTGTTGGCAAAAAAGAATTAGTGAAAGAGATTTATTTATTCTGCAGAAGTACGGGGCCGGCACTTTCACCTTTCAATGCCTGGGTATTGAGCAAAAGTTTAGAAACATTAGATGTTCGCATGGAACGTCACGCTTCTAATGCTTTATACATTGCACAACAATTAGAAAATCATTCTGCGATACAAACATTGCGCTATCCTTTTCTGGCGAGTCATCCGCATCATAGTATCGCTATCAAGCAAATGCAAAATGGAGGTGGTATAGTTTGCTTTGAATTAAAAGGTGGACTAGAAGCAGGAAAAAAATTCCTTGATAGTTTAAAAATGTTGTCCATGACAGCCAATCTGGGAGATACCAGGAGTATTGCCTCGCATCCTGCCAGTACCACGCACGCAAAGCTTTCCGATGCTGAAAGAGCAGCGGTAAATATCACACCTGGTTTAATCCGAATCAGCGTTGGATTAGAACATAAGGATGATATTTTGAACGATATTTTACAAGCACTTGTTTAAATAGAATTCCTAATCAAAATAATGTGCTCATATTGTCATTCAAATGGAACCATAATTGTAAGTGCATTTGGAATAATGTTTACTTGAATTTCGTTCAGCTTGCCAAGATATTCACCATCAATTTGAAAATGGACTTTTCTTTTTGAACTGATTAAAATTTGTGAAGTTTGAAATACTTCAATTTTATTAGGATCAAAATTGGTATGTGAAAAAACCATTTTAAATATTTCTAAAATTGATATCGTTTTCACAACGATAATTTCAAATTTAGTGTCATTTAAAACCCCGATCGGGTTTATGAGGGCACCTGTACCATACTTGGTACAATTTGCGATGACAATCAGCTCTGCTTTTGCAGAAACTATTTGATCATTAAATTTCAAAACCGCTTTAATTTTCCGACTCTTCCAAAAAACTTTTAATGAAGCCAAGAAATAGCCCCAAAATCCCCTTTGTTGCTGCACTTCAAAAGTTCTCATAGCATGCGCATTTAATCCAATATCACTCAAGTGTATACAGATCTGTTTATTCAATTCTAATACGTGGATCATTTTTTTAAACCCAGTAATTGCGGTATTTAATGATTGCTTTAGATCTTTTATTATTCCTAATTCCATTGCTAAACCATTTGCTGAACCAGCAGGAATAATCCCTAAGGGGATTTTTTTATTGAGCAAACAGGCAGCAACAAATCGGATGGTTCCATCCCCTCCTACTGCAATAACTATGTTTGGTTGTTCCTTATTGATTTCATCTTCTAAATTATGGTACTGAATATTTTTAGAAAGAGTAAAAAAAGTTAATCGATATTGATTTATGTCTAAACAAGCAAGTATCCTTTCTTCCCAATTTGAACAACCCTCCCCTGAACAGGGATTGATAACAAAAAGCAAATGTTGTTTGATCATTTCATTCATAGTTATACGTAAATTGCTATAACAAATAATGCATACCAGTATTTTGAATGATACTAACTCTAGGGTAAAGGTATACAATGGCTATGGGCATAAAAATAATATTATACTCTATGGTCATGTATTGCGTGGGAAACATACACACGAAAATCGATATAGCAATAACCCATTTATCAATGCTTTGCATCTTTTAAGATTGTTTATTGTAAAACCCAGATCAGGTTTTTTATTGGAAATACATTGGGGCAACCAGATATTTAATACATATTCTCAATCAGACGGCTTTTTCAAATTCGAATGGCAATCGAACAAAGAAGTAAATGCCGGATGGCATGCAATAGATGTCTATTTACTTTCTGAAAATCGTGAATTTCTTTCCAAGTCTTCAGGAAAAGTATTCATACCTAATTCAACTCAATATGCATTCATCTCAGATATAGATGATACATTACTCATTTCACATTCATCCTCTACCTTAAAAAAATTAAGATTACTTTTTATCAGAAATCCAAGAAGTAGAAAACCATTCAAAGATGTAGTAAATCATTATCAACTATTATCTCTAGCACACACTAATCCATTGATTCCTAATCCCTTCTTTTATGTATCAAGTAGTGAGTGGAATTTATATGAATACTTAACAGAATTTTTTCTACACAATGAATTGCCAGAGGGTGTATTATTATTAAATAAGTTAAAAAGATTTTTTCAGTTATTTCAAACAGGCAAATCGAATCACCAACTAAAATTCCAACGCATATCAAGGATCCTTGATTCCTTTCCAAAACAAAAATTTGTTTTATTAGGAGATAACTCTCAGAGAGATCCGGAGTTATATAAGGCTATAGCAAATCATTATCCAGAAAAAATACATGCAATTTATATACGACAAATTAGAAATCGCAGGATCAATTCAACAAAACATCTATTAGATTCCATTAATAATAAAAGTATTCATATTTGCCTTTTTTCAAGTAATGCCGAAGCAATCCAACATTCTAAACAAATTGGATTAATTGAATAATAATTTTTATCTTTGTTTTATGCCATTGGAACTCTGGAAAAATATTATCTGCAAACCAACCTAGTTTCTAGCTCTATCTGTTGCATCTACGCAACCCTCTCAACTCTTTATAGCAATCTTTTTTGTCATTAACATTATCACAATTGTTGTATGCGTACTATTATAGAACCATTCAAGATTAAATCTGTGGAACCCATTTTCTTTACCAGTAAAGAAGAAAGAGTTCAAATTTTAGAAGAAGCTTTTTACAATCCCTTCCTGATTCACTCAAACAAAGTATTGATAGATTTACTAACTGATAGTGGCACTAGTGCTATGAGCAGTAATCAGTGGGCAGGCATTATGCAAGGCGATGAGTCTTACGCAGGAAGTCCCAGTTTTTTTCGTTTCGAATCTGTTGTAAAAGATTTAACCGGTATGCCCTTAGTTATTCCTACGCATCAGGGACGGGCTTCCGAAAAAATTCTTTTTAGCATTTTAGGCGGGAAAGGAAAATATTTCATCAGTAATACCTTATTCGATACAACCCGCGCCAATATTGAGTTTTCCGGTGCGGAAGGAATAGACTGTTTATGTAAAGAAGGGAAACTGCCCTCAGTACCTGCTCCATTCAAAGGAAATATGGATTTAGAATTATTAGAACAAACTATTGTAGAAAAAGGTGCTGCTAATATTCCCTTTGTAATGATAACTGTTACCAATAATTCTGGTGGTGGCCAACCTGTGAGCATGCAAAATATCAAAGCAGTGCGTGCCATTTGTAATAAATATCAAATCCCATTATTCATCGATGCTTGCCGATTTGCAGAGAACTCTTACTTCATCAAATTACGAGAGGCAGGTTATCAAAATACAACTGTAGAAAATATTGCAAAAGAACTTTTCTCTTATGCTGATGGTTGTACCATGAGTGCGAAGAAAGATGCCTTTGCTAATATTGGCGGTTTCTTAGCGATGCATGATACTGTACTTGCACAAAAATGTAGAAACTTATTGGTCATCACCGAAGGTTTTCCTACTTATGGCGGACTTGCAGGTAGAGATCTCGAAGCTATCGCAATTGGATTGAGGGAGGTTCTTGATGAAAATTATCTTCAATATCGGATTCGTAGTATTGAATATCTCACCAATAAATTAATTGATGCAGGTGTACCTGTGATGCAACCTGCGGGTGGACATGCTGTTTATATAGATGCAAAAGCTTTTCTAAGCCATATCCCAGTGGAGCAATATCCAGGTCAGGCCTTGGTGGGTGCTTTATATCTGGAAGGTGGTATCCGAGGTGTTGAAATAGGATCACTGATGTTTGGCAAATATGACGATCAGGGAAAATTAATTCCAGCACAAATGGAGCTCGTTCGATTGGCTATTCCTCGCAGGGTATATACGCAAAGTCATATTGATTATGTGGCTGAAGTAATCATTGAAGTATTCAAAAATAGAGCATCTATTAAGGGATTAACTATTGAAGAAGAAGCCCCATTACTCAGACACTTCACTGTAAAAATGAAACCCATTAATTAAACTAATACTTACTACAATGAACAAACCAATTAAAAGAAGCTGGGCAGAACCATACAAAATTAAAATGGTGGAGCTCATTAAAATGACTAGTCCTGCAGAAAGAAGGAAAGCCTTACAGGAAGCGGGTTACAACACTTTTTTATTAAGATCAGAAGATGTATATATTGATTTATTAACTGATAGTGGAACTTCTGCCATGAGTGATCGTCAGTGGGCTGGCATGATGTTGGGTGATGAAGCTTATGCTGGCAGTAGAAATTTTTATCATTTAGAAGAAGTAGTTAAAGATGTATACGGTTACAAATACTTAATACCTACTCATCAGGGGCGTGGTGCTGAAAACATCCTTTCAAAAATTTTAATCAAGAAGGGTGATATCATTCCTGGGAATATGTATTTCACTACAACTCGTTTACACCAGGAATTAGCTGGTGGAAAATTTGAAGATGTGATTATTGATGAAGCACATGATTCAGCGAGTGAATTTCCTTTTAAGGGAAATATTGATTTAGAAAAATTAGATAAGCTAGTTAAAAAACATGGGGCAGAAAAGATCCCTTATGTGAGTATGGCTACAAGCGTGAATATGGCGGGTGGGCAACCCATCAGTATGCAAAATCTAAAGGACCTACGAAAGTATACCAAGAAACATGGTATCCGTGTGATCCATGATATGACCAGGGTTGCGGAGAATGCCTACTTTATTCAGCAACGCGAAAAAGGATATGCAGATAAAACGATAAAGGAAATCGTAAAAGAGATCTGTTCTTACACAGATGGGGCTACCATGAGTGCTAAGAAAGATGCGTTGGTAAATATCGGAGGGTTTTTAGCAGTGAATGATTGGGATGTTTTTGAAGAAGCCAGAAATATGGTGGTAGTGTATGAAGGTTTGCATACTTATGGAGGATTAGCAGGAAGAGACATGGAAGCAATGGCGATAGGAATTGGTGAAAGTGTGGGTGATGATCATATTAAAGCACGTGTAGGACAGGTAATTTATCTCGGTGAAAAAATGATCGAATATGGAGTTCCAATTGTAAAACCTATTGGAGGACATGGAATTTTTGTTGACGCAAAACAATTCTTACCGCATATTCCACAAGATATGTACCCTGCTCAAACACTGGCTGCTGAAATTTATCAGGATTCTGGTGTAAGAACTATGGAAAGAGGTATTGTATCTGCAGGTAGAAAAGCAAATGGTGACAATTATTGTCCAAAATTAGAGCTCGTTCGTTTTACTATTCCACGTAGAGTATATACACAAGCACATATGGATGTAATTGCTGAATCAACTGCAAGAGTGTTTGAACGCCGTGAAAAAATTAAAGGAATGAAAATGATTTACGAACCTAAATATTTACGATTCTTCCAGGCGAGATTTGAAAAGATTAAATAAAGTTATCGGGGGTGGTTCTTTTACTTTTACTTATGAGAGCCATCCCTGTTCTTTGTACCATTTGATAGCATCATGAAGCCCTGCTTCTAAATTATATTTTGGCTGATAGCCTAACTGATCAATCTCTGAACTATCTACAGCCCAATTAGGAGCTTCAAATTCTTTTAAACGTTCTCGATTAAGGATGGGTACTTTACCAGTAACAGAGCCAGCCATTTCAGCAAAAATTGCAACAATTCTTACAACAAGAACTGGCATTACAATTGACAATGTCTTCTTCTGTAAGATTGTTTTGATCTGTTGATTGAATGCATAGGAAGTATATACTTTCTGGTCCGATACCAGAAAATTCTTTCTCACTTCTTCAGACTCCATTGCAAGAAAAATAGCAGCTGCCAAATCTTCTGCATGAACAAAACTTAACATCTGTTGCTTGTTACCAATATATACTTCAAACCCTTTTTGAATGGAATTAATTAAAAAGAAAACGTCTTTGTCTTTTGGTCCGTATACCGCAGTTGGATTGATAATTACAAACGGAAAATCACTCAAAGAATATAAGAACTCTTCTGCTTTGTGTTTACTTCTGCCATAAGCAGTTAATGGTGCTTTAAAATCTGAAGTTTTTACTGGTGCTTCATTTTTAGCTGGACCATATGCCGCTAAACTACTGATCAATACAAACTTATCGGGCACCTCATTATTTCTTTGCAAGGCATGCACCAAGCGAATTGTATTGTCACAATTCACCTGATCATATTCTTCATTTTTATTGGCCCTTGTTACACCAGCATTATGAATAACGTAATCGATATGCCCGAATCTTTTAATAAATTCTCTGATCGCATGATCGAGGGATTGATCATTTTTAAAATCGAGTTCTAAAAAATGAATGGAAGGATCCTTGAGCCAATGTTTATTGCTGGTGGGTCTAACAGCTGCTACAGTATTATACTCTTTTTTCAGCGCTAACTCCACGAGGTAGCTTCCGATAAAACCACTGGCACCGGTAATGAGTAGATTTTTTTTCATCCTTCCTTAATTGTTAGGAATCGAGGCGTTTAATAAAACACCTACGTCTTTTGTGTTGTACCGCATCAAAGCGTCCCCAAAATGCTTGAACTTTTTCATTCACTTCAAGCTCAGGATTCGATTCAGCATATTCCATACCATAATCGATAAATGCTTTATTGCATTCGTACATTATTAAAGCATTGACTCCCTTCCCTTGATAGGCTTTATCAACAGCCACTAAATATAAATCTGCTAAATTGTTTTTGCCTTTTTTTAATGCAGATAATAAATGAAAAAGGCCAAAGGGTAATAAAGCCCCCTTCGCTTTTTGTAAAGCCTTTGACAATGATGGCATTGTAACACCAAAAGCAATGAGTTTACCATTTTGATCAAGAATCAAAGGCACAAACTCAGTTTTTATAAAAGAAAAATATTGCTTGGTATAATATGCAATTTGTTTATCGCTTAAAGGAACTACACCGTATAAATGTGAATAACAGGAATTAATTAATTCAAAAAGTTCTTTTGTATAAGGCAGAATTTCTTTCGGTTTCTTCGCTTGAACAACCGTTAACTTCAACCTCCTTTTTACAATGGAAGCCATCTTCTCAAAATCTTCCGGTATAGTTTTTGGAATTTTAATTTTGTATTCTACCCAGTCTGCATCTTTAGAAAAACCTAATGCATCCATGAATTTGGGATAATAGGCATAGTTATAAATAGCAGCAAGTGTACCCAATTGATCAAACCCTTGAACCAACATTCCTTCATGGTCTAGATCAGTAAAACCCATCGGCCCATGAATGGCATCCATTTTTTTTTCCTTAGCCCATTTTTCAACTTCAGCTAAAAGCGCCTTGGGGATTTCGATATCTTCTTCAAAATCAATCCATCCAAAACGCATGTATTTATTTTTCCATTTTTCAATGAACGCATGATTTAAAATAGCCGCCACACGACCCACAACTTTACCATCTTTATAAGCCAAAAAATATTTAGCCTCACAATAATCGAAAGCAGGATTTTTGTCTTTACGCAAAGTGCCTTCTTCATCGAAACTTAAAGGGGGCACATAATAGGGATGATCTTTATACAAACGATAAGGCAAATTGATAAAAGCCTTCAACTCTTTCTTTGAGGTAACTTCTTTAACAACAATACTCATTTTGTGGGTTTATGCTTAAAGATAATATTTATCTCTTATCACTTTAATCTCTTCACTTATTTTTCTGCATGTTCTAACACGTGCAATTTGTTTGCAACCAATTCTAATTTACTGATTACATAATCTAATTGCTCTTTTGAATGTGTAGCCATGATAGACATACGAATCAAAGAAGAATCGCTACTTACTGCAGGTGATACTACTGGGTTCACAAAAACACCTTCTTCATACAATAACTGCGTGAATTGGAATGTGAGAGTATTATCGCGGATATAAATCGGTATGATGGGCGATTCTGAAGCACCCATATCAAATCCGAGGTCTTTCACAGCTTTAGTGATGTAAGCAGTATTTGCCCAAAGTTTTTCTAGACGCTCCGGTTCGGCTTGCATAATTTCTAATGCGGCCATGGCAGCGGCGGCAGCTGAAGGAGGCATACTTGCACTGAATATGATGGATCTGGCATGATGTTTTAAATAATCAATGATCTCTTTATTCGAAGCAATAAAACCACCAACCGAGGCCAGCGATTTGCTAAATGTACTCATGATAAGATCCACATCATCTGTAAGTCCAAAATGATCAGCAGTACCCCTACCCAATTTCCCAAGTACTCCCAGAGAGTGGGCGTCATCTACCATTACTGTAGCCTGGTATTGTTTTGCCAATCTTGTTATTTCTGGTAGATTACAGATATCACCTTCCATACTAAATACGCCATCAATCACAATCATCTTAATCGTATCTGTAGGAATTGTTTTCAATCGCTTTTCTAAATCTGCCATATCATTATGCGCAAATTTCAAAACTTTAGAAAATGAAAGACGACTTCCCTCGATGATGGAAGCATGGTCTAATTCATCTAATATCAACACCCCATTTCTACCAGTGATACTTGCCACTGTTCCTAAATTGGTTTGAAATCCAGTTGTAAAAGTCAGAGCAGCCTCTTTACCTAAATGAGCTGCTAATTTTTCCTCTAGTTCTATATGTAATTTAGAAGTACCGTTTAAAAACCGAGAACCGGAACAACTGCTACCATACCTAGTTAATGCATTTCTAGCTGCTTCCAGTACTTTGGGGTGATTGGTTAAACCCATATAGCTATTCGATCCAAACATCAGCAACTTTCTTCCCCCAATCATCACTTCTGTATCATGATTCTCTTCTATAGAGCGAAAATAGGGGTACAAACCGGAAGCCTTCAAATCTTTAGCTGCAGTAAAATTTGCTAATTTTTCAGATAAACTCTTTTGTATCATATTGATATTTAATGATATTTATAACTTAATATAAAAATAACCTGCAAGAATGAAGATACACAACCATTTTGTGTATATCAACAAGTTCCGATTAAATAGTAGGTTTTTTTAGATTTCCTTTAAAATAATTGGGTAAATATAAATATATAAGGATAATTTTGTCTTTTTTTATTTTAGAGCTATGTTCCCAGATAAACAAAAATTCATCGTATTTAGTGTACTCTGCATCGGATTTCTATCCTATTCTGGCTATCTGTACTCGCATTTGCCCTTTTCCAAATCAAATTTCAGTGCTTCAGAAGCTCAAGGAAAAGCTTTGTGGCAAAAGCATAATTGTACTGCATGTCATCAGATTTATGGACTTGGTGGCTATCTTGGCCCGGATCTTACTAATGAATACAGTTTAAGAGGCAGCAGTTTTATTCAGATTTTCCTAAAAACAGGAAATACAACCATGCCAAACTATCATTTAAGTGAAACTGAAATACTTCAAATAACCGATTATTTAAAGTCTGTCGACCAATCTGGGAAATCAGATCCACGTAAATTTTCAATCAACGCTAATGGAACTATCAATCAGTAAGGCAAAGTTTACACCCAAGGTATTTATTCTGGTTGCTTTGATTTTATTAACTGCAGGTATGTTATTTGGAACAATCGGTGGTCTGCAATATATCGTTCCAGGTTTTTTGAAAGAGGCTTTATCATTTGAGAAAACACGTCCTCTCCATGTTTCATCTGTTTTGTTTTGGATCTTATTTGCATCCATGGGGGCTGTGCTTACCTATCTTAAAGAACATACTGGCAACAAATTATTTTCAAACAGGCTTTCACAAATACTATTCATATTATTTGTTGCATCGGTTATCGCCATTTTAATAGCCTATTGCTTTGGCGTTTTTGGAGGTAGAGAATACTGGGAATTTCCACCTATCCTTTCAACTCCTATCATTATTGGATGGATTCTATTTCTACTCAATTTTATTTTTTCAGTTGGAACTTTAAAAAATCAACCCGTATATATCTGGATGTGGCTTACCGGGATTGTTTTCTTCCTCTTTACATTTTCCGAATCCTATCTCTGGTTATTTCCCTACTTCAACAATCATGTAGTGAATGATATGAACATACAATGGAAATCGTATGGAAGTATGGTTGGTTCATGGAATATGTTGATCTATGGATCCAGCATATTCTTAATGACAAAAATTAGTGGAGATAAATCATATGCCTATTCGAACAAAGCATTTATACTTTATTTCGCCGGTCTTTTTAATTTGATGTTCAATTGGGGACATCATATTTACACACTTCCTACGCAGCATTATGTACAGTACATCAGTTATTCTGTAAGCATGACAGAGTTATTGATCCTAGGAAATATTATATATGGATGGAAAGCATCAATCACAAAAGCTCAAAAATATTTCAATCGAGATGCTTATCGTTTTTTAGTTGCTGCCGATGTTTGGATTTTCTTAAATCTTGTTCTAGCAATTTGTATGTCAATTCCAGCCATCAATGTGTATACGCATGGTACACATATTACAGTTGCACATGCAATGGGTACTACCATTGGAATTAATACAATGCTACTATTAGCAGTTTGTTATGATATTTTAAAAGACACTTGCATTAGTTTAGATCCGTATCAGAAACTTATGAAATTCGGATTCTGGTTGGCAAACAGTTCTTTGTTCGCTTTCTGGATAGCTTTAATTGGTGCGGGTATTCTAAAATCGAAATGGCAAATGAGTTCAGATCAAATTGCCTTTAGTTTGATGATGCAAAATCTAACCCCTTTTTTCATCGTGTTTATGATTTCAGGGGCTCTGTTATTAATTGGAATTGTATTCGCCATTTATCCTCTTTTCAAAAATCATTTAGCCTGCTTTTTAACAGAGAAAACCGGACCTCTGAATTAATTTTTTCGAACTGCTACTGCAATCTTAGAATCTGCTGTGCCATAATATAAAAACCATTTACCCTGATAGTTTGCTAAGCCCTCGAGGAAGCAAACATTATTAACTTGTCCTGTTAGTTCATAGGGTTTATCAGGCTTAAAAAAATAGTGGTCAAGTCTTTTGATAACTTTCGTAGGATCATTTTTGTCGAGCAAAACTTGACCACCAGTATAAGTACCATCCGGCAAACTGCTATCCCCAATATTTTTAAGATTGCGGGCATTATAAATAAGAAGAATACCTTTATCTGTTATTATTGCTGGAGGACCCGACTCAACCAAATCAGCATCAAACATTTTATTTCTTGTTGGAACTACAATTTTCAGCAGCGGCATATTTAAAGCCTGTCCCTTTAATACTATCGGAGCTTTTTCATTAGCAACCATTTCCATCGGTTCCCAATTAATTAAATCAGTTGATGATGCTACCCAAATATTTTGATCGCCCCAGTACATCCAATATTTACCATTTATTTTAGTGGCAATAATTTTCCCACCCACGTATTTAGAAGCAATCGATCCAGACTTAGACCATAAGTTTAAATATTTACCATTATATGCTTTTGTAAATACAGACCCGTGCTTTTTCCAATGCAATAAATCAGGTGATGTGGCAATTAATAATCTAGCCAAGTTTCCATCATACGCAGTATAGGTCATATAATACAACCCTTTTTCGTCTTCCACAATTCTTGGATCTTCAGCACCACCCTGCCATTCATATTTTTTAAGTGAATCATTATCCGGATAAAATACTGGGCTACTTGATTTCGAAAAATGAAGCCCATCAATACTAGAAGCCAACCCAATTCTAGAAGTTCCACCTGGCAATCCGATTTTATCTTGTGCACGATACAGCATAAATAATGTATCATGTCTTACCACGATGGCAGGATTAAAAACATCTTTCGCTTCCCAAGCGATAGATGTTTTTGTAATCGGATCTATAAATTGATTGGCTCCAGGTTGTAAAACTGGATTAACAGAATCAGCTTTATCAAAATCCAACATCGCCCAATTTTCTGTACTATCCTTAGTAATAATCTTCACCGTTGAATTATTACAAGCAGAAAAAATAATTGTAGTAGCAATAAGAATTAAAAATTCGTACTTGTATTTCATCAATTTTATTTTTTGTTCACTGCATATGCAATACCACCTGTAACATGTTGAATAAATAATGGATCTGCATAAGATTCGTCGGTATGTCCAAACTCTGTATAAAATGCCCGGCCACCATCAAAATCATGCCACCATGCCATAGGATGATAATCTCCATTCTCTCCCCCCGAATAAGATTTCTCATCAATAGTAATTAATACATGAAGATTAGGTTGAATGCTTTTAAAATTATACCATTCGTCGAAACGTTTCCATTCTTTAGGTAGATGCATGGTTGAAATATGAGTTTGATCGATTACATGCAATACCGCATCCTGTTGCTTTGGATGACTTTTAAAATAGGCTCCTACTAATTGATTATACCAAGCCCAATCATACTCTGTATCTGTTGCAGCATGGATTCCAACAAATCCTCCTCCTTTCTGAATATAATGCTCAAACGCTTGCTGTTGTTCATCATTCAATACATTTCCAGTTGTACTTAAGAAAACCACAGCTGCATATTTGCTTAGTTGCTTTGCATTAAAAAAGTTAGCATCTGTTGTTGTATCTACTAACATATTATTATCCACCCCAATTTTTTGGATAGCAGCAATTCCTGTTGGAATGGACGCATGATGAAATCCAAGCGTTCTGCTAAAAACTAAAATATGAGTAGCTTTTTTATTAGAAACAAAAGCAGTTAAACAAACTGTAATCAATAAAAAAGAAAATAAGAACAGATTTTTTTTCATGGTGTTATATTTAAAAATTTTAATTCAGTTTAGATCTTTTTTCCATCACTTCCCTCCAGGTAGTTAATATAATTCCCTCTCGTGTAATGGCAGCTTTAAACTCTGGATCCATCATTGCCAACATATCTCCTTTCCGCAAAGGCCCTGAGCCAGATATAAAAGGAAAAACTTCTGTAGTAGCCGTGCAATGCATGATCATCATTGTTAATCCAGGTTTAATTTCATGGATTCCCTCGATATATTTTTTTGTTTTGTATTCTTGTATTTCCTGATCATCGGTTTGTATATCTTTCGGAATTTCCCAATTATAACTTTCGTTATGCAGATCATCTAATACAGGAAGCTTGGCATCCCAAAGCATTTTACCCAATGCACGAATTTGAACCATTTGCGCTTCAGGCATATGATTGGTTACTTTAATTAATGAAGCGTGTCCTGCAGGTAGCATCACAGGAATATGATTTTCTATTCCTACACGTATATAGCGCATCAGAAAATCAGGAGAAGCAAACAGTGTTCCCATATGACTATCCAAATGAGTAGGTTCTATACCCATTGTTCTTGCTCTATCTAATTGTGCACGAATTTCCTTTTCAACTTCATCACCATTACTATGTTTTACTACATCTTCTACACTTGGCCATAACGCACCTTCTTTATCTACTAATCCTGGTGTAACTGATTTTCCACTCAAAGGCCCCCAACGATATCCACTCCATTCTGAAGTTAAAGTAAGATGCAGGCCTACATCTAATTTGGGATGTTTCTTATAATAATGTATAAATGCTGGCACCCAAGAACAAGGCATCATCACACTGCATGAAGTAGCTATACCCTCTGTCATTGCAGCAATAGCTCCTTCATTTGAATCGAATGACATACCCACATCATCTACATGTAAGATTACAACCCTTGATCCTTTTGGATAACCCAATTTTTCAGCATACGTGCTATCAAGCGTTTGGGCGTTCAAAACATTGCATAAAAATAAAGTCAAAAGAAAAATAATCGTTTTTCTGGCAAGCATGTCTAGGTTTTAATTAAATTGGCAATCCTAAAGGAATTAAAGGCTTCAAATGTAATCCTTCTAATTCCGTGTTAAATCTAATAAAACTAAAGCAAAATACCACCCTCCCTATGAAAGCAAAAATTAATACCCTACTAGCCTCTATGATGTTTCTCGAATATTTTATATGGGGAGCATGGTATGTAACGATGGGAACTTACATGACAGAACATTTACATGCATCTGGCGTAGAGATAGGAGCAGCGTATAGTGCATTAGCAATTGCAACTATGATTTCTCCTTTTTTTGTTGGATTAGTTGCTGATAAATTTTTTGCAGCTCAAAAAATTATGGGTGTACTCCATCTAATTGGAGCTGTTCTTCTTTTCCTTGCTACTAAGATTGATAATAGCACCAGTTTTTATTGGATCATTCTTGTATATGCATTATTGTATATGCCAACTATTGCATTGAGCAATAGCATTGCATTCTCTCAGATGTCCGACCCCGGAAAACAATTCCCCTGGATCAGAGTCTTTGGTACTCTTGGTTGGATTGTAGCGGGCGTAATAATTGGTCAATTAAATATTGAAAAAACTGCCACCACTTTTTATTTAGCGGCGGCCATTTCTTTGGTTTTAGGATTACTCAGCTTCATACTTCCCAACACACCACCTAAAGCAGCAACAAGCGATGCTTCTAGTGCTTTTGGTACTGAAGCTTTTGTTCTATTCAAAGAAAGACCATACCTCGTTTTCTTTATAGCTGCTATTTTAGTTTGTATTCCTTTAAGCTTTTATTACGGTTTTGCAAATCCATTCTTAAATGAAATAAAATTAGAAAATGCTGCCAGTAAGATGACGCTGGGACAGGTTTCAGAAGCCGCATTCATTTTAGCCATCCCATTTTTATTTAATAGAATTGGTGTAAAGAAAATGTTGTTGATGGGTATGACCGCATGGATTCTTCGTTATATATTTTTTGCATATGGCAATGCAGGTGATAATGCCTGGATGCTCTATGCTGGTATCATTCTACATGGGATCTGTTATGACTTTTTCTTTGTTACAGGATATATGTATACCGAGAAAAAGGCGGGCGATAAAATCAAAAATGCCGCACAAGGTTTATTTACTTTTGCCACCTATGGAGTGGGTATGTTCATCGGTACCTGGTTCTCTGGATTTACGGTAGATAAGTATAAAGTAGGAGAATTACATAACTGGCAAAATATCTGGTTTGTTCCAGCTTATATTGCATTTGGTGTACTAATTTTATTCTTGCTTTTCTTTAAAGAGAAAAAAAGCCTGCAAACAAGCTAAATTAATTTTTGACTTTTTACTTTTGAATTTTGAATTTTTAACTACCAAAATATAAATATGCAAAACATAGCCATGCTCGGTTCCGGATTTATCGGAAGATTTTATGCTGATGCTTTACAAGGGTATCGATCAAAAGATAATGTAGTAAGTATTTATTCTCGTCGCGAAGAAAGTGCCAAAAAATTTGCGGAAGACTATCAGTGTAAACATTGGACCACTAATATGGAAGAAGCAATTGCCAATCCAGATGTAAGTATTGTGTGTATTGCTTTACCTAATAATTTACACGAAGAAGCAGTAATGCTTTGCTGTAAACACAAAAAAGCTGTAATGACAACCAAACCACTCGGCAGAAATGCCGCAGAGGCAAAGCGTATGTTACTGGCCGTGGAAGAAGCTGGTATTTTTAATGGTTATTTAGAAGACCTGGTATACACTCCGAAATTCATCAAAGCAGAAGCAAGTGTTCGCGATGGTGCATTAGGCAGAATTCTATGGGCGAAGTCAAGAGAAACACATCCTGGCCCTCATAGCGAATGGTTCTGGGATATTGAACAAGCAGGTGGTGGATGTATTCTTGATCTTGGATGTCATTGTGTAGAAATTTCAAGAAGCTATATTGGAAAAGACATCAAACCCATTGAAGTAATGTGCTGGGCAGATACGCAAGTAAAACCTATTGATGCAGAAGATCATGCCATAGGTTTGGTCAAATATGAGAATGGTGCGATTGGTCAGTTTGAAGTGAGTTGGACCTTCCGCGGCGGACTAGATCTTCGTGATGAAGTAATGGGTTCGGAAGGAACTATTTGGATCAACAGTTTCTTACGTACTGGTTTTGAAATGTTCACCACCGGAAATGGTGGCGATTATATTGCTGAAAAAGCAGAAAGTAATACTGGCTGGTTGTTTCCAGTTGGTGATGAACTGAATGAATTAGGATATAACCATATGTTTATGGATATGTTCAATGCCATTGAAAAAGGTGTAGCTCCAAAGGAAACTTTTTATGATGGATATGTGGTGAATGCCGTTTTGGATGCCGCATATAAATCAGCAAAATCAAAACTTTGGGAACCTGTTCAATTAGATATCTGGAGAGGAAAATCTGGATTAACCAAAGAAAGTCATTTAACAGAACATGATGCAGACCATTGGTTGATCAAAGAAGAGATGACGCATTTTGGTGCGAAGAAATTGATCTTAAAAAATAAGACTACAGGGAAAATCACGGAGCAACTTATTTAAAATTAAAAAGTGAAAATTAAAAAGTAAAAAGTTTGATCGCCTCAAGAGATGAGTGCCCGAAGGACGGGTGGGTAAAATCAACCTAAGTTAACCCCACCTATTTAGGGTGGTATGTATTAAAGGATTTACATTAACCCCGCCCTTTAGGGTGGGGCTTAATCAAGCTTACTTATTTGGGGCTTTAGCCCTAGTGCTGTGGATGACCTTAGGATTATGCATAGCTTCACTTGAAAATTTTTCAAATCCCCAGGGCTGAAGCTCAGGGTTAACATTACTATAAAATTAAAATCATGCTTTCACAAGACTTGTTTGTACACCATGTATATTTTTGGTTAGAAAATCCTGAAAGTGTTGCAGATCGCGATGCTTTATTGGACGGATTGAATAAACTAAGCACGGTACCTACGATATTGCAGTTCCATATTGGAGTTCCAGCACCCACTGATAGAGACGTTATTGATAGAAGCTATGCTTGTTCCTGGTTAGCGCTTTTTGCAGATGCGGAGGATCAGGCATCATATCAAACAGATCCTATTCATTTACATTTTATAGATACTTGTAAGCATTTATGGAAAAAAGTAGTTGTTTACGATTCTATAGAAGCTTAATCAACTTTATTTTATAAAAAAGCGAAGGTCCTATTTGAGTAACCTTCGCAACCACCCC
>SESB01000856.1_pt1 | contig 21521 bp, 38 predicted proteins | sample 3171441 | NCBI WGS metagenome assembly SESB01 (sample SAMN06051867, study PRJNA518727) | freshwater metagenome | biome: subpolar coniferous forest; feature: holomictic lake; material: water; isolation source: holomictic Lake 227, 6 m depth | place: Canada: near Kenora, Ontario | collected... | reverse complement strand
CGTCAATACCTGAAGTGCCTGATGTTCCCGATGAGCCATCTAAACCTGATGTGCCTGATGTTCCGTTAGTTCCACTTGTACCCGAAGAACCGTCAGTTCCACTCGTTCCGTCAGTTCCTGATGTTCCTGATGAGCCGTCAGTTCCACTTGTTCCGTCAGTTCCCGAAGTACCTGATGAACCATCAATTCCTGATGTACCACTTGTTCCTGAAGAGCCGTCAGTTCCTGATGTGCCTGAACTACCATCTGTACCAACTCCCGATGTACCTGAAGTTCCCGAAGAGCCGTCAGTTCCACTTGTTCCATCAGTTCCTGATGTTCCTGAGCTACCGTCAATTCCTGAAGTACCTGATGTTCCTGAAGAGCCATCTAAACCCGATGTGCCTGATGTACCCGATGAACCATCTGTACCAACTCCTGAAGTACCTGAAGTACCTGAAGAACCGTCAGTTCCACTTGTACCATCAGTTCCTGATGTGCCATCTGTTCCCGAAGTGCCTGATGAACCATCTGTTCCTGAAGTTCCCGAAGTTCCGTCAATACCTGAAGTGCCTGATGTTCCTGAGCTTCCGTCAGTTCCACTTGTACCACTTGTACCATCAGTACCAACTCCCGATGTACCTGAAGTACCCGAAGAGCCATCAGTTCCTGATGTGCCATCTGTACCTGAAGTGCCTGAAGAACCATCTGTACCACTTGTGCCTGAAGTTCCGTCAATGCCTGAAGTACCCGATGTGCCATCTGTACCCGAAGTACCTGAGCTACCATCAGTTCCTGTACCTGAAGTTCCCGAAGTTCCTGAGCTACCATCTGTTCCACTTGTCCCATCAGTACCTGAAGTTCCATCTGTTCCTGAAGTGCCTGAGCTTCCGTCAATACCTGAAGTACCTGATGTTCCTGAAGAGCCATCTAAACCTGATGTTCCTGATGTACCCGATGAACCAACTCCCGAAGTACCTGAAGTACCTGATGAGCCGTCAGTTCCACTTGTTCCGTCTGTACCCGAAGTGCCATCTGTACCTGAAGTACCCGATGAACCATCAATTCCCGATGTGCCACTTGTTCCTGAGCTTCCGTCAATGCCTGATGTTCCCGAAGTTCCTGAAGAACCACTACCTGAAGTGCCTGAAGTACCATCTGTTCCCGAAGTGCCGTCTGTACCCGAAGTGCCATCAGTACCTGAAGTTCCTGAAGAACCATCTAAACCTGAAGTCCCCGATGTACCCGAAGAGCCATTAACTCCTGTTTGACCACCAAGATTTACTTGCCAAGTATTATATGTAGATGTTCCTTGAACATATTGAATATTTAAACTTAATTCTCCATCAAAACTATCATAAGTACCAACTGTACCTACCCAATATTCTGCTCCACTAAATGCAACAACAGCAGTTTGACCTTGTGTATAGGAAAGACCTGTTTCTACATAGATTATTTTGTTGTTTCCAACAACCAATGTAGACATATCCACATTAGTAGCTGATGTCGTTTTATAAATAGCCCCTGATGTACCACTTGTTCCATCTGTACCACTTGTTCCTGATGAACCATCTGTTCCTACACCCGATGTACCACTCGTACCATCTGTACCAACACCCGATGTACCCGAAGTACCCGATGAACCATCTGTACCAACACCCGATGTACCACTTGTTCCATCTGTACCAACTCCTGAAGTACCTGATGTTCCATTTGTACCTGAAGTACCCGAAGTTCCGTTACCCGAAGTACCTGATGTACCTGAGCTACCATCAATGCCATTAGCTCCCGAAGTACCTGATGTACCCGAAGAGCCAAAACCTGAAGTACCCGAAGTACCTGAACTACCATTTGTACCATCAATACCAATACCCGAAGTACCACTTGTTCCTGAAGAACCATTAATACCTGAAGTACCTGAGGTCGGAGATGTACCCGATGAACCATTAGTACCCGAAGTGCCTGAACTACCCGATGTACCTGATGTACCTGCTGAGCCTGATGTTGATGTACCACCACCACCTGCGCTCAAAAAACCGAAATTAGCTCCACCTAAAAAACTTGCCATGACAAAAAAAAATTAAATGTTTTAAATTAAGATACTGCTAATACCAAGTCCATAGAACCTGATGTACATTCAATCGTTATTCCTTGTAATGGAGATTGTGGAGAAGTAGAAGTAAGTGTTATACCTTGACCTGCACTTAAAGTTACAGGAGTGGATGTTACACCACCTATTGTAAAATCACCTAAAATTGTTCCTTCACTTGATGGATTTGCAACAAGTGATAGTTGGGATACGGTTAAGCTTGCTGTTACAATAAATGTATCACCATTATTGAGTGTCTGTGTGAATATTTGCATTTTAGTTTATGTTTCGTCTGTAAATAAATCTTCTAATTCAACGCTTTTCACAAACTCACCCAAGTTGAATAAGTTTAGCTTTAAAGCATTGTCATCATTGAGATATAACATTACGAAAACATTTTGATTGTTCACACCCAATTCATTAGCAAACCTTACAAGTGTTTTTTGTATAAAAGGTGGCGCAATGAAAGAGTAACCTTTAAAATCAATTCTCACTCCAAGAATGTTTAAGAATGTTACATCTTCGACTTTCTGATAGTCCTTATAAACTTTATACACCACATCATAATCTACTTTTTTTTCATTTTCCACTTCAACAACGATTGGTTTCAATGAAAATGAGATTTGTACATTTTGTGGAGTAGTTCCATAAGTGCCTGAAAATCTTTTTATTGCTTTTTTGCTAATTTCACTAAATTGCGATACTATAAAATCTATCATTTTTTAACTATTTTTAATTTCTCTATACAAATATATTACTTTTTTTGTGTAGTTGTAGGGTTTGAAAAATATTCTTTGAAAGTTGTTTTATATTGTAACGGAAGTGTTGTTTTTATAAAAGAACTTTGTATGTCTGCATAGCCTTTAAGCTCAATATCTATGTCTTTTTTCTGTAATATACCCAATGTAAAGTCAATTACATTTTGGAATATTAATTTTGGGTTAAAAGTTATGTTCAAATCAATAAAACTATGCCCTTTTGCAGGTAAAATGAACGGTTTTTGCTCCGTTACATAGCCTACGCTTTTACCGTCTAAATATACATCTAAATACACCGAATTTACCTTAGCTTCGATGTCGGCTTTACTGATAAATTTCATTGAAAAAACTATGATTACTTCGGTTGGAGTAACTTTGGTTATTTTTATACCTGCTATTTCCCAAGAATAGTCAAGTAAAAGTTGTTTTTGCTTCATAAAATACTTATATAAAGCAAATCCAATAACACCAATTCCTGTGCCGTAAAGTAAAAATTTTTTCATTATCCTCTTTTTTTACGCAAATATAAGAATAAACCTAATGAACCAAGTAAAAGAACACCACCACCAACTAATAAGATGATTGTTTTGCGTTGTTTTAGTTTTTCAGTTTGTGCTTGACCTTGTAATTGTGCATTTACACCCAAAGTTTGTTGAGCAATTAAAGCTTGCAAAGCATCTCTCTTAGCAGCAATGTCAGCTTCTAATTTATTTCTTTCAGTACCTAATTGATATGATAAATCGTTTTGAGATTTTGCAATATCAGCTTGTAATTGAGCAATTTGTTTATTAGTACCTGCTGTAATTAATGCACCACCAACAGCACCAAATGTTTGACCTAATGCGTTTGATAAACTACCAAATTGTTCATTTGTAAGATTCTTATAGTTAGAATCAATAGCTGAGTATTGCTCATCCATTTTAGTTTTAGTGCCATCCATTTTAGCATAATGGTCAAGCATTTCTGTTTTTCTCTCTATTGTTGGGTGCTGTAAAAAGCTGTGTTCGTAAGTTTCCATATTATGGTCGTTTTGTAAATAAATAAGTTACTGATATAAGTCCTAAAACAATGCCACCAATCTTCAAATACTGATATTGTTGATATTGATTTTGAAGTTCTAATTGTTGTTGTTTGCCAATTTGCAATAATTGATAGTTTTTAGCAACATCACCACTCACACCAATCAAAGCTAATCTTGTTTGCTGAGCATAAGCATCTTTGATTTGCTGTGAACCTTCTGTTCTTTGTGTTTGAGCCTCAACACTTGATTGAAATGCTTGTTGCTTAGCAAGTTTCTTTTGCTGACCTGCACTATAAGCTGTTGTGCCTATTGATGTAGCCATACCTACTACTGCTAATGTTATTGTTATTGGCATTTTATAATCTTTTACTTAAAAATAAATAATCTTCTGCTCTTTTTGATATTAAGAAATCATTTTTCTCTAAAAATGAAATTGCTCTCGTATTTTTATTGTGTAGTGCTACAATTATTTTATCACTAAAAAAGTTTTCTAATATGTCCATAAACCTTTTGAATGTTTTTTTATTTCTATGATTTATGTTTATTCCAAAACTATGTAAAACATCTACTAAGTATCTTCCTTCTTTTGCTTCGAATTTGGTAAAATAACCTATTGTTTGATTATCTTCTTTCATGCCGTAAAAATTATAAGATTCAATTATTGTTCCTACTCCATCATACGACTCTTCTATTTTACTAATTGTATCGTTTATACACTGCTCTTCACTTCCTTTTACTATATGATACTTTTCAAATAATTCTTTATCTCCACTAAAAGTTTCTGTTACATATTTTTCTCTTAATTCTCTCCTTGTAATTATCTCTGCAATCATGTTTTATCTTCTTAATATGCTGACTAAAACAACAGCTACTATTGCAACGCCACCAATTATCATAAACTTAGTAGAACTGCTCATTCCTTTTCCTGCTGCTTGTTTTGCCAAAGCTTCTGCTTGTGAAAGTCCTAATTGTGCGTCAATAGCTGATTGTTGAATAGCTTGTTGTGTTCTAATTCTTGCTTCTTCATCTAATCTTTTCTGTTCTAACTCTGCACACTTTTTAGTTTTCATTGCATCATCAAACTCAGTTACTCTTCTTAAAAAAATATTTACCCAATTTCTAACTTCGTCTTGAACATGCGAATTGCTATAAGAATTCCAACTTCTACTAAAATCATCACTTGCATTTTGCAATTTCAACTTCATTGCTTTTAATTCATCACAAGTAACTTTGTCGATGTTGAATTCATATTTAGCAATAAGAGCTTTGCCTTCACCTGTTACTCTTTCTTTATCAAAATTCCATTGTGGAGTTAAACTAAAATTAGAAAACTCACTATCTAAGCGAACAGGTCTTTTGTTTCTTTGAATGCTTGGTCTTGAAAACATTTCATTTTTAAAATGACCACCATTTCGCATTGGTGCGAGTGCTGATAATTCGTTGTCTTCAATCATATCTATTGCCATAGTATTCTATTTTATTGTTTTAAAGAGTATTAGTAAAGTTACTAAACCTACACCAACACCCATAAATATTTTTATTTTATTAGTTTCTTTTTTATGCAATTCTATGTCAAGCTGAGTTTGCTTAATAGCATCTAATTCTGTTTGACTTAACCCTGTATTAATTGCAGCTTGGGTAATTTCTTTTGACTGTTGTGATGGCAATGCAGCAAATTCTTTCTGCACACTATCAATCTCTTTTTGTTTATTAGGTATCTCTTTATCTTTGATGTTATTTAAAATACCTTCAATTCTCGGCTTATCATTCCAAACTTTACTAAATTCATCAGACAAATCTTGTCTTTTCTTTTTTTGAATAGTAGTTAAATTATCATACCCAATAATACTTAATTTATCAAGTTCAGATTGAATTGAATCAATTTTTTTATTGATTGAATCAAATTGTTTTTGATAAAAATCTTGTTTACTTTTCCAATCGTTCAATTCGTCAGTAAGTTTTTTTATACGAGATTGATACTGCTGTTCTAAATAAACAGTAGCTTCATCTACAACATTTAAAAACTCATTCTCAAATCTCATTACTTTCTTTTAAAAATAAATTTGTAACCTAAAAAAATAATCAAAGCTCCACCTATTCCCATTAAACTATATTTTAAGATAGGGTTCATACCTTTAACCATAGGTATATTATTCATTAAAGTATCTGTTGCAGTAGTATCACTTGAACTTACTGAAGTGTCTTCAATTTTTGTAGCTGCAATAGGCTGAGCGCTTTCTTTAGTTTGCATAACAGCCGTTCTATCTACTTTTAAATTATTTAACATCATTTTATAAAATATTTATAAATTAAGAAAGCTCCGATTCCGATAGCTGCATACATAACCAAAGGGTTAGATTTTGCAGTTGATACTACATTATTTACGGCATTTGTTTCAGTTGTAGCCACATCTGTTGAATCGGTAGATTTAGCCGTCATAGCTTGCAATTCTTCAGGAGATGGGGTAAACATACCACCACCACTTATAGGAGTAGCAGAAATTGATGGTTTTACTATATTTGGAGAACTAAACTTCTCAATTACAGGAGCTGATTTTACATCAACAACATTTCTTCTTGGTATCACAGTAGAGCCTATGATTTTATCAACCACTCTAACTACCCCTGTGCTAACAGAGCCTAAATCACTTGAAGAACTTGATGAAGTATCTTCAAACCTTGTACTTACATTTCCTAAATCTGCACCCATTTTATTTTCCTTTTGAAGCCATATAAGCAAATCCTGAAATTAATAGTATTCCTGCGCCTGCAAGTCCTATATATAGCATAGTATTACTTTTAGGTGCATTAGCACCTCTTGGGTCTACGCTTGGTGTAGTTATACCTGTACCGATTGGATTTACAGGTGTTTCAGCAGGTGTTGTATTTACATTTACACCACCACCACCTAAAACCGTACTTGCAGTATCTTGTTTAATACCCAATCCTTTATTGATGTCGTTCAATAAATTTGTTAAGTTTAAACCACTTGTAGAACCAAATCCTGTTGGCACATTAGCTTTTGTAGCACCTTGTACATTTACAGGTAATGGAGTTATGCCAATAGATGCAATAGGGTCTAAATTAGTGCTTGTAGGAGTGCCAATAGATATTCCATAATCTTTACCACCACCACCTAATTGTGATGCAGCAACAGATTGTTGGTATCCTTGTGTATTAAAGAATTTTTTAAGTCCTAAAAACCCTTGTGGTTTTCCAATACCTAAAAACTCGTTATATTCTGCATAGTTGGAAGAAATCCAATCTCCACTTCTTTCTGCTCCGTAGAACATTTCTTTTTCGTTGCAATCCATTTTATAAAATTTAAAATCTGAATTTAATATTCTTTTTGGCAAGTATGCCATTTACTTTTTGTACTTCAGCATTTGTCAAGTCATAACCTAACCATGTACCAATATCACCACCAAATGATTTGTCATCATAAAGATATTTCGCATAAGATACAGGATTAGTTGCAGGGCATGGAGTATAAAATCTTACTCCAAATTGTTTAATTAGCAAATAAACATCTGCATCATTTTTTAATTGTTCAAATACACCATATACTTTATTCTCATCAGTACCACAGCCATTCATAGCCTGTACTAATGATTGAGCTAAAGTAGTTGCTTGTGAAGCTGTTATAGTAGGTTTAACACCTTGATTTGACAAATTTCTTAATTCCGTATCAGCTTGGTCAGCAGCTTGATTTGCATTTTTTAAATCTCTTCTTTTCTTAACATCTTGGTATATTTTATAACCAAAAATGCCTACAATTAGCACTCCACCGACTGCCATTGCACCTTTAGCCCAACTTGGTAAATTGTTAAATCCTTTCATAGTTTATGGTCTTGCTTGAGATACTTTACCACCTTGAGTGTTGTAAGTAGTTCCGTTGATTACAAATTTATCGTTTCCTTCTTTTGCTGACTTGTACCATGCATCAACATAAGAATCATCAAAACCTAATAAATTTTTAACATCAGAAGCATATCCTTTTTCTACAATAAGGGTAGCTTTTTTCTCTTTAGTTAGCTTAAAGAATTTTTTATATCCAAAGTAGCCGATAGCTAAAACTGCTAAACCACCCAATATCATTTGTGTATTCTTATTCATAATTATTGTATTATGGTGTTATTTTTTTCAAAGTTCGTTATGAATTTATTGATAATGTCGTATCTCTCTTTGTTTGTAGGAGTTGGTGTACCAATAAATGTTGTTAAAAAGGCTTCGTATGCTTCTATTCTTGGGTATCCTAATCCTAAATAGATTAATAGACCATTCAAGTCAGCTTCGGTTTCATCATTAATATCATCATTGATATAAAAATGAGAAAACTCGTGTAGCATAATAGCCATACGCATAGGAACAGTCATAGGTATAAATTTCTTCATAGAAACTTGTATTCTACCCGATTTCTTACTAATCCTTGCAGGAGTATTCAATTCTTTTCCCTTGTCATTACAGATAATAGGTAAATATTCAATTAAGAATTTACCATCTGTGCTTTCGTATTTACCACTTTGCAAATGCCCTGCATTAAAGCAGAACTTAGTGCAAAAACGAATAAAAGAAGCGACAATAGGATTGCTAAAATCAACTATGTCGGTTTTCTTTTCAAGTGGAACTTTTTTAACTTCCAAAACTTGGAAAGTCTTATCACTATCTTTTGGAACATTACCTGTTTTCTCATTGTAAACAAGTAAAAGAGCATTTTTACCACTTACGGGAACTCTAACATGATATGTTTGCTCTCCATTGATTACACCATATCTGTCGGTAAAATAAGTATTAGGTAACGACTCATCACGAAGAACGATTCTGATTTTTTCAGGTCGTTCTGTTTTGATTGTTACCCTTAATGTAAACTCTTCGTAATTGGTAGGTACTCTAAAAATCATAATGTTATTTATTCTACTACTACTTGATAAGGTGCAGGCGAAACAGTTGCGTTTTTGCTTGCGTTATATACTTGGCTTACTTTATCACCAAAAATTTGTAAATCAACATTAGGTTTTGCCATGCCAAAAGTTTCTTTAACTTTTGCAGGTAAAGCACTAATATTTACACCTTCAAGTTTGGCTTTAGCATCTTCTAATTCATTTTTAATTTCTTGAATTAGTTTGTCTTGCTTGTTATTTTTGTAAATAACATATCCGAGCCAAGCTATTGTACCTACACCGAGTATTGTTTTTAAATTACTATTCATATTTTATAGTTTTTTCTTTTTGCTTCGTTTTTTTGATAGATTACATATATGTAACCTACAAATGCTAAAACCAATGCAAGACCTGCGTAAGCTCCAATATCTTTAAGTTTTTCTTTCATTACTTGCTACTTTTATAAATCTTGTAAGCAATAGCACCAATGACAATCAAACCTGAAAAGAGAATAATGTTCTTATTCAATCCAAAAATTGTTTTGTTTTCTAATTCAGTTTTTAATTCTCCCGTAGCATTTGCGTACTCAACTTTTTTCAAAGTTTCTTGAATGTTGTCATTCAAATGTTTATTAGCAATAAAGTTATCAACTTCACTACCCGTTGCGCTTGCGTATTTTTCCTTTTCTCTACTAATCCAATCTTTAAATGAAAGAGTGGTATTACTCTCTCTCCATCGTTGGTTTGCTGATTTAATTTCCACTTACTTGAAGTTTAATAGTTTTAGAAGCCTTTTCTTCTCAATAAATTTGCACGAACTGCGTTTTTTACTGCAACAGGATTTGCACCTGTTCTATCTACTGCGATAGTTCCTGAAAATTGGTTGTAGAATTGTGCGTTTTCATTACCTGTAAAGCTTGAACTTGCAGCAGGTGCAGCAACAGCTTTAGGTTTCATGAAATACTTGTAAGCTAAATAAGCTCCAACAGCGATTGCTCCGTAAGTTAATAGAGTTTTTGTTTTCATTTTGGGTTGTTTTATTGTTTAAAGTTAATAAAAATTCTTTACATTGTTGCTGTGTTTCTAACAGAAGATGAACCTAAATTTGCTTGCATTTGCATTTGCATAATTTTTTGATTTACACAAATTAAAAACATTTGTTGCATAGCCATATTAGACATAAGTTTACCCTCTTTTACTTGTTTTGCATACTCTAATCTCACTTTATTTGCACATGATTTCCAAATGTAAGATGGTATTTTATTTTGTCTTACATAAGCATCTACAAAAATGTCAAATTGATTAAATGAACCTGAAGTCCCTGAACCTCCCGTAGTGAAAGTTCCACCAATAGTACCATCTGCATTAGCAAATCTTTTACCTTTAATTTCTGCATTTAAAAATCTATAAGCTAAATAAGCTCCTGCTGCAATAGCACCATAAATTAAGATATTTTTTGTTTTCATTTTTATATATTTTATTGATTATTGAAGACATTTTTGCATAAACACAAACATCGTTTGATAGTAGTTTGGTGTTGTTTGTGGTGTTAAACCATTAAGTTGTGCGTAGTTCATCCAATTACTTAAACAAGTTCTGTATTTAGTTACTCCATAAGTAGCCATCAAACCATCTAATTCTGCTTGATAAGGATTAGCACCACCACCCGTTGTTACTGTACCTGTTTCTGTATTTACAGCCGTTGTTCCTGTACTACCACTCAAACATTTACGCATAAAAGATACCATTTCAGGATACCATTGTGCTGAAGAAGGTGTCAAACCTTGAGTTTGAGCATAAGCCACAAACTTGTTATAGCAATCTTTATATTTAACTTGACCATATTGAGTCAATAAAGCATTCAATACATTTTGATATTGAGATGGGATACCTCCACCTACTGAACCACTTGTAGTAGTAGTTCCCGTAGTTGTAGTTCCTGATGGCAAAGTACCAAAAAGATTACCACCTTTACCACCACCTATCGGGCTTGTGGGAAAAGTACCCGTACCTTTACTACCACCTTTAGTTACTCCACCAAAAGTCGAGTTAAAAAAGTTATTTGCTGTTCCTGCAAATTCTTTTTCATCAGAAGTTTTTTCTTTTTTTACCAATTTGTATACAACATACAAAACTATTGCACCAAAGATGGTATATGATATTGCGTGGGTATTATCGATAATCTTTTTCATTATGCTCTTCTGTTTATATCGGTTACATCATAAATCATGTTGTGTGGGTCTTCTTCAGCGATGTCACCACTGCCGTAGTTAGCAAAGTTTGCGAAGCTTTCTTTCTTCACAAATTTTTTGTATAAAAAATAAACAGCTACTGCGCCTAAACCAATGAATATTAAGTTTTTAGTTTTCATATTTTAAATTTTTTCTCCGATAAAGTAACCAAGTGCGCCAAAAGCTACTGCGTACACCACCGTAACCGATGTGCTTTTTTTTGTTCCAATAGCTAAAAGGATACCACCTAATACACCGAAAGTTGTAAATCTTTTTTGATTATCTGTTATTGATTTCATTACTTATTTAATAGTTTTTTGCCTACTAATCCACCTACTAATCCACCTACAAGACCACTTATAAGTAGATTATAGCCCCTAAAGTATCCGAATGCCAATCCAAGACCTAAACCTATTGTAGCTGTAACTACATTTCCCTTAGTTCTATCTAATAAATCTTTGGCATCAGTTTCTTTGTTGCCTTTTATATTATTGAGAATTTCTTGAGCATTTGTAGCCATAGTAAATTATTTTTTCTTGAAGTAAAAATATGCGCCTACACCTGCGCCTACTACTAATAAGCCAACAAGAACATAGGTAAGAGTTTTACCTTTACCACCACCTGTTGTTGTATTAGCACCTGTACCACCTGTACCTACATTAGCCATACCTTGAGCATAGTAAGTGTTAGCTTTAGCTTGCTCTAATTTTAAAGCAGCTTCTTCACTTGCTCTTTGAGATTGGTTATTTAAGTTAGTCGTGTAAAGATTGATACCTGTATCAAGTAATTGAGATAATTTTTCAGGAGGAAATAAACCACCGAAGAATGTATCTTGATAAGATTTTTTAGTTGTTGTAGTAGTTGTAGTAGATGCATCAGCATTCAAATTGTCTACATAGTTTTTGAAGCTATCAACATAAGTTCTCAAGTAGTTAGTATAATCTTTTCTAACGGTTGCGCTATCTTTAATAGCTTTGATTAAAATGATAAATACCTGTGTTGGCTGTGCATCATCAGGTACTTGAATTCCATTTTTTCTTAATAAAGAGATTACTGCTTGAGTATCGTTTGTTACTGACTCTAATATGGTATTACGAGTTGTATCTACAAGTTGTTTAGTTGAGATTTGCATGATTATCTTTTTGAAAGTAAAGCAATAGCTACGATTATTGAACCTGCTAAAATAGCAATTTCGGTTGTATTTGATTTTGATGAACCACCATCAAAATTCATATAATGATTTTGGTTTTTACCTTGACATGAGGCGCATGCACAAGATGAACATGGTTTTTTATCTATTGCAGTTGTTACACCATCCATATTTGAATAAACTTCTTTTTTAGGTGCATACATTTCCATGATAACTTCTTTATCAGGATGTTTGTCCATGATTTCATGGAAAGCACTTTCTCCTTCAACTGAAACTAATTTTTTTAGACATTCGCCTAAATCTTTATTGTTTCTAATGTTTGTGGCATGGTATCCGTATTTAAGCAAAATACCTTTTGCAAAATGTGGATTGCTTTCTGCAATATATTGATATACATTCATTTGTGAAATGTTTTTAAATTTTAAAAAAAAAGGTAAAGTCAGAAATTAATCCGACTCTACCCTTTTATTATTCAGATTGAAGATTAACCTAATCTTGCTTTGATAGCTTCGCCACCAACTACTGCTACTGAAGAACGAACAATATTAGGTGAGCCATATTGGCGACTAACAGCTTTACCTGCTAAACCACGAGCAATATTGATGTTATCAGAAGGATAGAAGTGTAGACGGAAGATTGCAGATGGCAATACAGAAGCGATTGTTAGTTTCGTGAAACCATCAATACGGTAGTATTGTTTCATTGCAATGATAGTGCTTTGTTGTTGATATGGGTCAATAGTAGGCACTAAAGTTTTCAATGCTTGGTTACCATTCGCATCACGAGTGTTTAAAGTGATAGTTTGAGTAACTTGGCTTGAAGAACCTGCAACACTTTCGATATAAGTTAAACCAACAGAGAACGGAGAGTTCATTGATTGGTATAAAAACTCACGATAGTTTACATTTGAGATTGCTGAGCTGATAGTAACTGAATAAGTAGTACCGTTAGTAACTACTAAGCTACCATTAGCATCAAATACATAAGCAGTACCGATACCGTTTATATATTGGTAAGCACCTAATACATCGAAGTTAGAAACAGCAACAGCAGATGCGTTAGAAACTTGGATGATGTAAGGTTGTGCAGTTGGAGCAGGAGAATATCCCATTCCACCGTTTCCTGCGTCAGCAGACATAAAGTCTTCGTTAGCAGTAAATTGCAAATCGTCATCGATGAAGCCGTCTGCGTTTAAAAATTCACGAGAAGCATAGTTCTGCGCGTCTTGAAGGTATCTTTTAATATAAGACATGATTATAAAATTTTAAGTTTTTAAAAAAATTGTGATTGTTTTGGGTTTGGTTTTATTCTTTAGTTGTTGCTTGCGCAGGTGGAAGAACTTTAACTTGGTTCATACCTTCCTTGATTTTCAATGCTAATAGAACACCTACTGTTACAATCGCAAGATTGATACCATATCCTATTAATTTTTCTTTATTCATGTTGTTGTTTTTGTGATTTTTGCCATACAGATGACTTTCACATAACAAACTTAATCAATACTTTATAACATGTAATACTTAATAAAAAGTAAAGAGAATTTCCTCTGAGTTGATTTTATTTCCTAAATTGGCTGTAACTGTTTATTTAAAACAAAAAAAGCAAAGGTTTTTGATTTCCTTTGCTTTTCCTTTATTTTTATCTTTTGAAATAGGTTTTGTATAGCCGTTCTTTCATGTAATCGTAAGCTCCTTTGTGGTCATACATCTTTTTACCATTTTCATCTCTCTTATTTATAATTGGCTTTATTATCTTGCTATTATTTTCATCAAGATAATCTTTGATAGCTTGCTCTGCTTCTTGTTTTTTAAAATCTCCTACTATTTTTGAGTTGTCAATATCAACATAAACAAAGAAACGAGAATCTCCGTTTTCGTATCTGTTATCTACGATGTTTTCTGCTATTTGTAACATTTCTGTTTTATCCTCAAACTTCAGCTTATGTCTTTTTACAGTGTCATTAGTTTTATGTAGGCGAATGAAATTACAGTTACCAATAATTTTTGGATTAGCACTTCTACCAATACCTTGAAAGTGCATAACCAAATCTAATCCAATGTGACGACTTGTTGCAAGCGCACCAATTAAATCCGTTTGAACATAGTCACCTGTATATTTATTGACATCTTCTACAAGTAGCAATCCGTTTCTATACGAATCTAAAATTTGAGATAAGGCATCACCCATTTCACCAATGTTCATTCTTCTTCCATCATCCCAAAAAGGTCTTACTCTTCTAACTTCTATAAAAGGAGATACAGAGAATTTGATTATGTCTTTCATAGCAATAGCCTTGATGGAATGTTGCTCTCCAAAAAACCAAAAATCAGAGAACTCATCATTCACATCGAATATCAATGCTTTTCTTGGGGCAACACCTTTTGCAGGATTTCCGTTTACATAATCGTACATCATACGAACTGTTTCAACAGACTTACCTACACCTCTTTTGCCACAAGCAACAATAATTCTACATTCTCTTTTTTCAGACATAAATTATTTTATTCTTTTTGGTGATTTTTTTCTCTTAGGCATACCCAATCCTTCAGGATTAGTCATCTCATTCACAATATCATTTGCACTTGGAGCTGCTTGCGCCCACTCAGGCATATCATCTTCTTCATCATCTTCAAAATCATAGTTGTCTATAACTTCAGTTCGTACATATTCAGGCTCTTGATAGTTTGTTACAGGAGCAGGAGCAGGAGAAGGACTTGATGGTGGTGGTGGTGGTGGAGCAGCGCTTGCACTTGCACTCGGTGGTGCATAGTTATTTAATCTTGCACTTCTATATTCTTCTGTATGAGTTTTTAACATCTCAATCATTTGATTCATAGATGTTCTCAATGAGAAAAATTGCGCTCCTTTGGTAATAATATCTTTAGTTAAAAGCATTAATAAATATTGCTCATCTGTTAATCCAATTCCTTTCTTTTGTAATATTCTAATTAAAACAGGTCTAACTTCATTTTTGAAATCATCTGTAACAGCAAGTGTTCCTTCTGCATTAGTGTTATATTCATCAATAAATTCTCTAAAGGTAATTTGCTGATTAACTCCTATTGGTATAGGCAAGTTTGTATCAATAGCACCTTCCATTTCCAACTTACGAATTTTCTTCTCGTTGAACATCAAAGTTTTTTCTGCTAATGTGCAAAGCAATTCATATCCCTGAATAATCATAGTAGCCATTTGCTCACTTGCAACAGCTTTCTCTTTATTAGGCAAGTCGTTTAAATTTTCATTAAACGGCTCAATAGGTTTTTTTTCTCTTTTCTCTTCTTTTTTCTCTATTGGTGGTGGAGTAAAAATTGGCTCAGGGATAGGAGTGTTAATTTCACTTGCATCTAATGTCACATTAGGTCTTGTATAACTTTTTTCGTTTACAGGAGCATCTAATGGATTAAACGATGATGAAGATGCAATTTCTTCAGGTTCTAAAAATTCTTGGTCTGCCATGATTGATTATTTTTTGTTTTTAAGTTGATATTCCGTTATTAATAAATCTAATTTCTCGAATTTGTTTTGAAGTATGTCTTTTTTATTTTTCTTTAGCTCTTTCATCTCTTTATGTTTTTTAAAAACATAAGATGTTGATTTGTACATAATAATTGATATTTCAGGGAAAGACAAATAAAATGCTTCTCTCAAATAATAAACTATGAACTTAAAAGCATGTATTCTTTTAGTGCTTTTATCCGTTGAATGAATAATGTCTTCGGGTGCTATCTTATAAATTGCGCCAACAGTGTTGAAAATAAAGTCAATTCTTTCGTCTTGTAAAGTCAATTTTTGATTTCTTGATTTCACAAGCATTTCAGAAGTTGCTTTTACTCCCAAAACCTCTACTGTATTGAATAACTCGTCTATTAGCGAACTGTTGTTGTTAATTCTTGCCATTTTTTTAAAGTCAATCAAAGATAATTAAATTTTTTTATTTTCGTATGCAGCAACTAAAATTTTTAACGACTTTGAGTTTGCTTTAAACCATGTTGCATCTACTATTCTCAGCTTTACATTTGGGAAGTATATCTTCATTCTTTTAATCTTTGTAGCTGATTTGGCATCCATGTAGCCCTTTACTTCTATCCACTCTTCTTCTCCGTTTTTGTGTAGCACTAAAAAGTCAGGTTTATAGGATGTAGTACCCCTTTTAATCTCATCAAACCAAAATGTCTTGGGTTCATGCTCCCAATCCAAAATTTGACTTTGTTTTACCAATGTATCTAAGTATATCGCATAATAGTATTCCCAATTAGAACGAGCAAATATGCGCCTTTCTCCTATATCTTTCCACTCTTGCTTATATCGAGATAGTCTTCCTGCCTTGAATTGATGGATGTTTTTGTTACCGTTATACATTTATAGCTGATATTTTAACTTAAACTCTTTGTTTTCATATATCTTGTCTGCTATCACTACTGAGAAATCAATATCGCTTTGATAATGAAGCCCCATAAATAGTCTTGACATCTGAATATCTTTAGCAAAAGCATTCACTATTTTGAATAGGCTTGGATATTTATCTCCAACTACTTTTGCAAAAACTTCGGATTGAAGAGCATGCCCACTCGGATATGAAGGGCTGTGTGCAGAATATGAAACAAAAGGTAAAAGTTTCAGCTTGTTATAATAGGCTAACTGATATGGTCTTGGTCTTTGAAAATAAAACTTTAATTTCATCAGCAATGGTAAACAATCCCTGTTTATCGCATTTACTAAAGAAACTGCATCATCTTTTTTAACTCTGTATTTAACTAAGAAACCTATTAGGCAACCTGTTAAATCAGAGTCGTATTTTTGAAACCTTGCTAAAGATTGCTCATCAGACAAAAGCTCGTTTGTGTATTCTACTAACTCATTAAGCTCTTCTTTACAAGTGTTTGATGAATTTTTTGGGAATAAATATGTTGTAAGTTCTGAGAACAAAGCATCTAAGTATGTTTGCTCATTAAGAAAGGGTAAATCTTCCCTGCTTATGTTACCATACGATAACGCATCTAAATTTAATTCTTGCATGTGTTTTTAATTTTACTTTTTGATGCTATTATATTTGTTGATATTTTCCTTTCATAGCCGACTGAACATTCATTTTCACTTCGTCTAATTGTCTTTTAATATCAGCATTTTCTGTTTTATCAGATTTGGTTCTATAACGGTAGTAATTGATAGTATAAAAAACTCCTGCAACTCCTAAAGTCATTAATCCAATTTCTAACCAATTCCAACCGTTGAAAAAATCCGTAAAAGCATTTCCTTTGCTAACATTTCCACCATCAGCCATAGCAGGAGGTAGTGAATCCATTGCAGCAGGCACAGGTGCAGGTGCAGGTGTTGCTATTGGCGCAGGTGCAGGTGTAGCCATAGGTGTTTCCATAGCAGGAACTGATGCTGCTTTAACATTTACTCCACTCGGTGTTGTTGGTTTTCCCTTTTCCATTTATTTTAAATTTTTTTGCTCTTTTCTTTTTTGAACTTCTTTATCAAATTCAATATTTTTTTGTACAGCTCCAACTACTAATCCACCTGCTACTACTGCCAAAAGTATTCTTGCATTGTTTTTATATTTGCCACCAAAAGCATAAATGCCTGTAAATAGTGCCAAATACCAACCTGCTGTCCATAAATAATATTGACTTGCTACATTCCATTCTAATTTTTCAGCAGAAATTTCTCCTGCATCAAATTTCCTTTCTAAGCTGTTTATATTTTTGAAGTATATAGCATCGAATGGTGTAGGAACTGCATTAGCAACCATAGCGCCTAATAGCGCTGTATAAATGATGGCATTGCCATTTCCTTCGTTGATTACTTTTGATATTCCTAAATCCATTATGTTATATAGTCAATTACATTACCTTGTTTCAAAACTTCTATTCTATCGATTTTATCGGCTTCCATTGTTTTCATTTGGACACTCCAATAATCTCCAATATAAAAAGGACTACCGTAGTAAATTTTTACTGTTTTGCCATCTACTTCGATTGTCGCTTCTCCTTTTCTATAATCAACATTTACTAATTTAACTTTCGGGTGACGACCATACAATTTGTATAAATTAAAAGCTTGAGCAAGAGCTGTAATAGACGATGCTATCAAAACAAGTCTTGCCAAAACCTTTAAATTCTTATGCAAATTGCCTTTTAAATTAGGTGTTTCCATTATTGTTTTTTTCTGATTATTGCGTATCCTACTCCAAGAGCAATGATAACCAACAACCAATTAATTCCTAATTTTTCTTTTGCTACAACCGTTTCAGGAGCTGTTGGCTCTGTGCCACCACCACCACCTGAGCCACCACCCATCGGAACGATAGTTGTTGTCGAAGTCGTAGTAGTTGTTGTTGTAGCAGGAGGAGGTGTAGGTACATTTGAAGTTGTTGTTCCTTTCTTACCATTCAAATAAGGAGAAATATCATTCAAATTAGCCGTTTGACCATTTGCATCAGTAACTACACAATTAGTCATTTTGTAGTAACCTTCAGCAATAGTTCCATTACCACCTATTGCACCATTGTCAGGTAATATAAATTGGTTAAATACACCCGTATTGTTAAGATTTGATTGAGATACAGTATCCTTGTAAGAATTACCACTTGCATCAGCAGGATAATATAAATCAGCCGTTAATTTGAAAGGAGCTACTCCATTTGCAAATTTATAATCAACATCAAAACTTGCATTTTGAATGTTAGTTGCAACTAATTGACCTACCAAAGGTGATGCTTTAGGAGCTTGAATATTAATTGTAGTATTTCCAACAACACTATCTCCAACAGCATCAGTAACTACTACATCAACTGCATAAGTGCCATAAAGTGTATTTCCACTTGCATCAACAATCAAAGGTTGTGTCCAACTATGACTATTTGAGTTTTCAGGCATTTGGTGAGTAACTGCATTTGTGCCATTAGTGATAGTTGCATTTACTTGGAAAGGTGAAGTTCCATCAGACCAAGTTAAATTAACATCAAAGCCTGTTGTTGTAGGATTTGTTGTAGTTACATTAAGGTTATTAATTTTTAATTTACCTTGAACAACAGTTTTACCTTTTACATTAACATTTTCAGTTTTGGTATCACTTGAACCATCTGCACCTGTAACTTTAACGGTTACAACATAACCACCTGCACTCAAACCACTCGCACTCGGTTGCAATGAGTCTTGTAAAGAGTTTGTTGTATTTGTTTTTTGAGCAACTACATTACCACTTGGGTCTGTGATTGTATAATCTACCGTATAAAGAGCTTGACCATCTGCATAAACCACATTAACACTAATTGTGTCAGGTTGAGTTATAGATGAGCTTGCGCTTAGATTAGTAATATTTACAACAGGTACATTTTTAGTAATAACATTAGTAACATTACCTGAACCTACAATAGAACCAAAACTACCTTTACCTCCACCTGTTCCTGTTGCACCTGTTGTTCCTGTTGAACCTTGCAAAGTAATATTTTGTTGTGTTTGAGTTGGAGTTGCTAAACAACCATTTGCATCAGAAACACTTACACTTACCGTATATGTTCCACCATTAACACCACCTGTTGTATTTGCAAAACCTGTTATTACAGTTGAACCAATATTGGCATTATTTAATTGTATTTGTTGAGTATTTGAGTTGCCACTATTTGTATAGGTAACATAAGCTGTGAATGGTGGTTGTGGTACACCTTGTGTAGGATTTCCACCACCAATATTTGAAATATCAACAATAAATTGCGTATTACTATTTGGCATATTTTGCGCACCCCAATTAAACATGTATTGTGGGCATGCATTTGGTTGGTTTGTAGCATTAGCGTATTCACCAACTGTATCTACTGAGCTATGACTATTATCTCTTGCCAAAGAAACAATCGTATTGTTCTTCTTGTCGATATAAGTGTTCTTTCTTGGAACGATAAAATCAGATTCTCCATGAAAGGTTTTAACTTGTTCAATAATTTTTTTAGGTCGAACAGTTATGAGGTCGTTTTTTTCGTCAAATGACTTTTTATTATTTTTCATTTTGAATGTTTTTAGATTTTACCTTCTTTTTTAAGTTCTTTAGAAGCACGAGCTATGGCATCAGTCCATTTTTCAGAACCTTTTTTCCAAATTTTCTTTGCTCTTGCACTTATTAAGGCAATTTTCGATGTTTTAGCCATTATAAATAAATTTATGTAGATTAAGCTTGTCCTTTTTTCCATGCTTTAGATACAATCCATACGGTTGCAAATAAAACTCCTAATCCTATTACGGTGTTTAATACATTTGGTTTCATAAAGAGAAATTTTAAAGTTTAAAAATTTATATAAAGTTAAGAAATTATTGTAATTCAAGGTCTTTTTTTATTTGACTGTATTTATGGCACTTAAAGCACTATCCAAACTATCCACATTTTGATTAAGAGCTTCTACTCTTTTCTTTTCTCTTAAATATAAGAGAAGGGTAACTCCTCCTAACAATCCTGCACCTAATAGAGCAAATCCAAATACTTTTTTTCTGTTCATACTATACGATTTTTGCAAGTTTATATTTGTCCCTAACTCTATTGATGTTGCCTTTCATAGTAGCCAAATATTTTGTAGGTGGTGTTGTTGTATATCCTGCTTTAGCAATCATAGTTATTTGTTCTTCAGGCGATTTAGCAAGGTTTCTTGCATTTTTGTACCTATCAGCCAAAAGAACATTTACATGAGCTTTAAAACCTTCAGCAACATCGGTAAACTTAGCAAATTTTGCTTTTGTCTTAACTTTTCTACCACCAACATATTCGGTAGTATCGGCAAGTATATACGCACTGTGAATAGCAGGATTATATTTTATGCCACCAAAGTTATTAGCCTTAGAAGTCAATTCGCTACGACCATATCCACTTTCTGTAATAGCCTGAGCAATAACAGCAGGGAAAAAAAGATTAGTTCCTTTGATTGCCCTTGCTATACCTTCTCCGTATTTAGATACAAAATATCTAACCTTAGTGTCGGCATCTACATAACCATCAAATAAATCGATGTCTAAGTTGTCTAAATAAGCGATAAGTTGGGGATTTGACATCGCCAACAAATCGTTTTTAGCTAATACCATTGATGCGCTCATAAAATTATTTTACATCAGCTAAGAAAAGTCCTTTACGGATACCTGCTTTATTTCCTTGTAAGTAAAGCGCACCCATAATAGCTGCTACTGTTACAAGAGTGAAAATTTTTCTTTCAGGCATTTTTTGAGCAAATCCATAAATACCTGTACCTGCAATAAGTACAAAAGCCATTCCAATTTTGGAATTAAGGTCTTTTTGATAAATAGGCATTTGGGCATCGTTCAATGTTATGCTTTTGCCGTCTTGGGTTAAAGTATCGTTCATAATAAGTTATTTATACAAATTTAATAAAATTATTTTAAAAAGCCGTAATACTCTTTTGTGTGCTTAA
>SESB01000851.1_pt1 | contig 21638 bp, 24 predicted proteins | sample 3171441 | NCBI WGS metagenome assembly SESB01 (sample SAMN06051867, study PRJNA518727) | freshwater metagenome | biome: subpolar coniferous forest; feature: holomictic lake; material: water; isolation source: holomictic Lake 227, 6 m depth | place: Canada: near Kenora, Ontario | collected... | reverse complement strand
CCACAAAGAGATCGGAGATTTCATTGGTCAAAATAGTGAGGGGATGTAATCCGCCCTTTTGAGTACGGCGCCCAGGCAGAGTCACATCTACGCGCTCTTCTTCCAAAATTCGAGCGTCGCGTTCGGCTGCAAGTTCAAGCTCACGAACCGCGAAAGCCGCGTTGACCTTGCCTCGCGCCATACCAATGACTTTGCCAAATTCAGCTCTTGCTGTTGGATCCATTTTGCCCAGTGACTGATTGGCCTTTGCAAGTTCAGAGCGATCACCAATATGTTCGATTTTGACCTGCTTGAGCTCTTCGAGGTCAGCGGCAGATGCAATCGCGACTAAAGCGGCGTCGGTAGCTGCGGAGATGAGATCAGGGCTCAGGGACATAATGCTAAAAGTCTACTAATTCCTACGGGTGCTTTATCTCGAATTAAGGCTCGCGCTGCAAGATTCCGACATGGAACATTGCGATTGCGGCCGCGCTGGCAACATTAAGGCTTTCGGTGTGGCCCAGCATAGGTATCCGAACTCGGGTGACGTCTTCGGGAAGTTCTGGCAGGCCACGAGCCTCGTTTCCGAAAATCAAAAGTTGTTTTTCGGTGGGCAGCAGTTCGAGGAAAGTTGTCTCGGACTCCCCCGCGTATGCAGAAATAGAAAAACTCTCCGCCTTCGCGAACTCGTACATCTCTTCCAACGAAACTGCCTCAATAACGGGCAAGTGCCATAAGGACCCTACGGTCGCTCGTACAGTTTTGGGACTATAGGAATCGACGCTTCGAGGTGAGAAAACGATGGCATCAAAACCACAGGCATCTGCAGTACGAATAACAGTTCCAGAATTTCCTGGGTCTTGGATCTCCCAAAAGTAGGCAACTCTCTTAGGTTGAAGTTGTCCTAATTTGTAGAGGGTAAATTCGGTAAAAGAGCAGAGCGCCAAAATTCCCTGCGGGCTTTCGGTGTCGGCCATGGCATTCATGACTTCATCTGTTACTGGAAAAATATCGACGGTTTCAAGAAGTGAGGGATCAACTTCGCCTTGCAGTTTGATGAGCCCGGCATCCGTTACATACAGTTTTTCAATGCGCGGTGCTTGCTCGAACTTTGGCGCCAGCGCCTCTCGAACCGATTGGAGTCCGTCGGCGATGAAAGCCTTATCCTCTTTACGAAACTTCTTGCCACGTGAACCCAAAAGAGCCTTCACTCGCTCGATATGAGGAGAGTGAAGGCTCGAAATGTGGGTATTAGGCATTTACGACATGCTGACGAGCGATGTCAACGAGCGCCTTGAAGGCAGCTGGATCGTTGATGGCAAGCTCGGAAAGCAGGCGGCGATCAACTTCGATGCCAGCGCCCTTAAGGCCCTGGATGAAGCGGTTGTAGGTCAATCCGTGAGAACGAGATGCAGCATTGATGCGCTGGATCCAGAGCTTGCGGAAATCACCTTTCTTATCTTTACGGTCATTGAAGGCGTATACGAGAGAGTGTGTTACTTGCTCTTTTGCCTTAGAAAAAAGACGTGAACGTTGACCACGGTAACCCGAGGCACGCTCGAGGGTGGTACGACGCTTCTTTGCAGCGTGGACGCCGCGCTTAACTCTTGCCATTTGTTATTCCCCTGTCCTTATTTCAAACCGAGCATGCGCTTAGCGGTAACTGTCGAAGGTGCACTGGCAACCGCATCTTTGCTCATGCGGCGAGTAAGTCGTGATGACTTGTGCTCCAAAAGGTGGCGCTTGCCGGCGCGCTCGTGCATAACTTTTCCGGTGCCGGTAAGACGGAATGTCTTCTTGGCTCCGCTATGCGTCTTCATCTTTGGCATTTCGTGCTCCTCTTTTACTATTTCAGTGACCGTTAAAAATCTATTCGCTTTCTGCAGCAACACTTTCGGGTGCTGGTTTCTCTGAACTCTTCTTTGGAGCTGTCTTCTTGACGAGCGGACCAAGAACCATCGTCATATTTCGACCCTCTTGCTTTGGGGCGAATTCAACGAAAGCTAGATCTGCCAAACTTTCAGAAAGCTTCATCAACAAGCGGTAGCCGATCTCAGGACGAGCCTGTTCACGACCGCGGAATTGAATAGTTACCTTTACCTTGTCGCCACCTTTAAGAAACTTCTCGATATGAGATCGTTTGGTTTCATAATCGTGTGGCTCGATCTTTGGTCGAAGTCGCATCTCCTTGACCACAATGTGGGTCTGATTCTGTCTTGCCTCACGTGCCTTTTGTGCGATCTCGTATTTGTACTTTCCGAAATCCATAATCTTGCAAACGGGAGGTTTGGCCTCTGGAGCGATTTCGACGAGGTCAAGTCCGACCTCTTCAGCCATGCGCAAAGCGGTATCGATATCAACGACGCCAACTTGTTCTCCAGTAAAACCAATCAGACGAACTTCCGGGGTGCGGATTCGATCGTTGATTCGTGGTTCGGTACTGATAACTGCCCCTTCCTTCTTGTTCACCTGCGATAAGAGTTCTTATCCAGGGCAAAAGGAGACAGCCGCGCAATCGCGATCCACTATCTAGCTATCAAAAGCTAGATCCGACTGCTACAGCCATAACGCCTGCGAGCCGAGTGGAGCTAAAAAGACCAGTCCGCCGAAGCGAGATAGGTGGGAGCGGCAAACTCCTCTTGGTGGGGAAAGGGTACTGGAAAGCCCCTCTTAAGGGAAAACGAGGAAATTACCCTCCGATGGCGTGAACTCCACCGTCCACATGGATGATCTCTCCCGTGGTCTTGGGGAACCAGTCGGAAAGCAGGGCAACTGCGCCTTGGGCTGCGGGCACGGGATCGGTGACATCCCATTTCAGAGGGGCTCTTGAATCCCAAACGGTCTCAAATTCTATGAATCCGGGGATGGATTTAGCAGCAATTGTCTTGATCGGGCCCGCAGCGATGAGGTTGACCCGTACATTTTCCTTGCCCAGATCCCGCGCAAGGTAGCGAGAAGTGGATTCGAGGGCAGCCTTGGCAACACCCATCCAGTCGTATTTGGGCCAGGCCACCTGAGCGTCAAAATCTAAACCGACGACGCTGGCGCCTTTACCTTCGATAAACAGCGGCCGAGCAGCCATGGTGAGCGATTTCAGCGAGAAAGCCGACACATGAACCGCCGTCGCGACATCTTCCCACTGGGTATTAAGGAAATTTCCGCCAAGAGCGGCCTCCGGGGCAAAACCGATGGAGTGAACCACGCCATCTAGATGAGGCAGGTATTCGCGGACGCGATCTGCGAGCGCATTTAGATCGTCAGCATTTGTAACATCTAGTTCGATGACGGGGACTAGCTTGGGCAACCGAGCGGCAATGCGAGTGGTGAGGCTAGTGGCCCTGCCAAAAGATGTAAGCAGCACGTTGGCACCTTGTTCCTGGGCCAAGCGGGCGATGTGGAAAGCGATCGACTGATCGGTGAGGACTCCTGTCACCAAGATATTTTTGTCTTGAAGAATCCCCATGATTAATGCCCCATTCCTAATCCACCGTCGACTGGTATTACTGCACCTGTTATATAACTTGCTGAAGCCGATGCCAGGAAGGTGATGACACCTGCCACTTCATCTGGAGAACAAAAGCGTTGTAACGGAACGGCGTCGATAATTGCCTTCCTGCGTTCATCTGGCAAAACTGCCGTCATATCCGTTTCAACAAAGCCCGGAGCCACCACATTTGCGGTGATGCCACGGCTACCTAATTCTCGAGCGAGGGATCTGGCCATTCCTACCAGTCCGCTCTTGGTAGCTGCGTAGTTCACCTGTCCAGCAGAACCCAGAAGACCCACAACCGAGCCAACAAAGATAATTCGCCCACTCTTCTTCTTTAGCATGCCGCGAACGACCGCCTTGGCTACACGAAAAGAACCGAAGAGGTTAGCCTCTAGGACATCCCCGAAATCTTCATCGCTCATCCGCATGACTAAACCATCGCGAGTGATCCCGGCATTTGCAACGAGAACGTCGACGCTGCCGAAGCGTTCCTCGATCTCTTTGAAACCTGCCTCAACCGATGTCGATTCGCTGACATCCATTTTGACACCGTCAAAACCGGCTGGGATATCGCCACTTCGATATGTCACGATTACGGTATCGCCCAGATCCTGAAATGCGGTTGCGATAGCCAGACCAATTCCGCGATTTCCGCCGGTAACAAGAACTACTCGGGGCGCTGACGAAATAGGTGCGCTGCTCATAAAGGGTGAACTTACCCGTTACTCACGCGTACCCCTAGTCGATAACACTCAATCGAAAGGGCGAGTTTTCCCAAAGGAGAATAGGCTGGATACGTGGCTAAACGCGCAAAGAACCCAGAGATCATCTCCATAACTGGAGCCCAATCGAGTTTGAGCCAAGACCAAGCCGTCAGAGCCAGGCGTTACTTCATATCCATGATGGTCCGTACCGCTTGTTTTATCCTGACCATCTTTCTTCCCAGCCCTTATCGTTGGGTGGCTCTCTTTGGTGCCGTGGTTTTACCTTACATTTCTGTTGTGGTTGCCAATGCCGGTCGAGAGAACTCCTCCCCCGGATCGGCGATATTTGATGAAGGTCAGAAAAGCATCAGTTAAGTGAAGAAATTCTTTCGTCCCGCCTCCCTCCTTCAGAGCGCTCTCGCTCTCGCGCTCATTGCGTTGTGCCTACTAGCTGCCAATTGGCAATGGAATAAGGGCCAATATCGATCCCACCAGAATTCGATAATTTCCCACAATCAATCGGCACCAGCTCTTCAAGAATCCGACCTCAATGGAGCCGACCCGATCAAGATTCAATGGCGTCTGGCTAACTTATCTGGCGCCTTTGATTCCAGCCACCAATTGTTGCTCAAGAACCGCTATAGCAATGGTCGATATGGATTCGAAGTTTTGACGCTCTTTCGAGCGCACCTTGGAGAAAACTTTTGGGTGGATAGAGGTTGGGTTGCAGCAGGCGCAGCGGCGAATATTCCGCCGAACGTTCCCATGATTAGTTCCAAAGAAATATCGTTGGTAGTCCGCGTTCGAGCTGACGATATCAGCCGACAAATTGAAGGCTCTTACTTTGCCTTACCCGGAAGCAAGCGGCCGACAGTCAATTTATCTTCCACACAAGGGGTTGGCGCTGCTCCCTACTACGTAGATCTATATTCAAGTTCCGATGCCTCAGTGAAGTCTTTAACGGATATCACTCTGCCGGAATTGAGCAATGGTCCTCATTTTGCTTACGCCTTACAGTGGCTGGCATTCGCAGTACTGCTCGTGGTTGGGCGAATTCTTTTATTCCGCGAATCCAAGTGATTGCCTCTGGTAAAGATCAAAATAGAGACCGCCACGAGCAACAAGTTCTTCATGAACTCCACGCTCGACAATAACTCCTTTATCAAGCACTAAAATTTGATCCGCCTGTTGAATAGTGGAGAGTCGATGGGCAATCACAATGCTGGTGCGGTTGACCAAAGCGCTCTTCAGCGCCGATTGCACGAGCGCTTCGTTTTCTGAATCCAAATGGGCCGTGGCTTCATCTAAAATAACGATGCTGGGTGCTTTAAGAAGTAAACGTGCAATTGCTAATCGCTGCTTTTCGCCACCCGAAAGGCGATGTCCTCTCTCGCCAACCACGGTATCGAATCCATTGGGCAGTGATTGGATGAAGTCGCCAATCTGCGCCGCATTGCAAGCCGCAACCATTTCTTCTTCAGTAGCGTCCGGTTTCGCATATCGCAGGTTTACCGAGATGCTGTCGTGAAACATATGCGAATCTTGAGTGACAACACCGATATGGCTGCGGAGTGAATTAATCGAAAGCTCTCGAATATCGATTCCATCAATGGAGATCGAACCCAAAGTGACGTCATACAAGCGCGGAATGAGCCCCGAAATCGTACTCTTTCCCGCACCTGAAGGCCCAACAATGGCCGTGAGTGTGCCGGGAGCGACGTCGAATGAGATTCCATCGAGCACGGTGCCGGTATCGACCATCTCCGCTTTTGCAGTCATCTCCAACGAGGCAAGCGATATCTCTTCGGCTTTGGGATAAGCAAAATGCACATTATGAAAAGCAATGTGGGGATTCTTACTCATGAGTGTTATAGCGTTCGGACGATCTTTAACCATGGGCTCGAGATCCAACACTTCAAAAACGCGTTCGAAAGAGACTAATGCGGACATGACATCGACGCGCACATTAGAGAGTGCAGTTAAGGGACCATACAAACGAGCCAACAAGGCAGTAATGGCCAGCAATGTTCCCACAGTTAGCTTTTGCGAAATGGCCAGATGTCCACCAATGCCGTAGGCGATGGCTGTTGCAACTGCGGCTATGGAAGTAAGTGAAATAAAGAAGATCCGGTTCAGCAGAGCAATAGAAATTCCGATATCTGCCACTTTGCGGGCACGTTGGGAAAAAGTAGTTTTCTCCTTTGCCGAATCACCATAAAGAGACACGAGGAGTGCGCCAGACACGTTAAATCTTTCCGTCATTGTCGCGGACATTTCGGCATTCAAGTTGTACGACTGACGCGTGAGATTTTGCAGGCGCCTACCTACCCATTTGGTTGGGATCAGAAAGAGCGGAAGCAGCACAAACGAAACAATCGTTATTTGCCAGGACAAGGTAAGCATTGTGGCGGCGACAAGAATTAAACTGAGTACATTGCTCACTACGCCAGAGAGCGTCGCGGTGAATGCTTGTTGCGCACCGATGACGTCGGAATTGAGTCGGGATATCAGTGCCCCAGTTTGGGTTCGAGTAAAGAAAGCGATCGACTGACGTTGCACATGCGTAAAGACTTGAGTTCGTAAGTCATAAATCAAACCTTCGCCGATTCGGCTGGAGAACCATCGGCCAGCCATGCTCATCAGCGCATCTAGAATCGCCAATATTCCTACGATCACTGCATAACGAGTTACCAGCGCTCCATCTTTTGGGATGACACCCTGATCGATGAGTTTTCGTAAAATTAATGGTGATGCAACCACCAACAGAGCATCGACAATCACCGTAACAAGAAAGATGGATAAGGCCACCTTGTATGGCTTGGCAAAGCTCACAATGCGCTGGAAGGTTCCGGCCTTCAGTTTTTGATGCTTAACCGACTGGTCTTGGGTTAATGATCGAAAGCTCATCCAGTTACCGTGCATTGACATGGCTAAACCCTATGCGCAAACCCTAGACGGTGAACCCAATCGCTCGGAGTTGTTCACGACCATCATCGGTGATGCGATTTGGACCCCATGGTGGCATCCATACCCAGTTAATTTTGACGTCCGTCGTCAAGTCATGAAGAACCTGACGGGTCTGGTCTTCGATGACGTCTTGCAACGGGCAAGCAGCCGATGTCAACGTCATATCAAGAATCGCAACATTGCTCTCGTCCACCCGCATGTCATAAACGAGACCCAAGTCGATGACGTTGATCCCCAACTCTGGATCGATGACATCTTTCATTGCCTCAGTGACATCATCAAGGCTTGCTGGGCTAGTACTCATTTTTCTCCTCCGGACATGGTGTTAACGGTCAATCCTTGAGCGGCGGCATCTTTAAACGCCATCCACCCCAAGAGTGCACATTTGATTCGAGCTGGAAATTTGGAAACTCCTGCGAATGCCACGGCATCTTCCAGGACTTCCTCATCTCCGCTTTGCGTTCCTTTGCTCTGCATAAGACCAGTGAAATTCTCTACTACTGCGAAAGCATCAGTCACGCTCTTTCCGATCATGAGTTCAGTCATAATCGAGGTACTTGCTTGCGAAATGGAGCAACCGACGCCATCCCAATTTACTTCGCGGACAATCTCACCATCCAAGAAAATATTCAGTGTTACTTCGTCACCACAGCTGGGGTTGACGTGATGAACCTGCGCTGTGGGATTGGGAGTTAGTCCCTTGTGAGATGGTTTTTTGTAATGCTCAAGAATGACTTCTTGATAGAGCGAATCTAATTCCATGGCTACACCTTGAAATATTTCTGAACCGAAAGGATGCCTTCAAGAAGAGCATCAACTTCGGATTCGTCGTTATAGAGATAAAAGGAAGCGCGAGTAGTGCCAACTACCTTCATCTTTCGCATTAAGGGCCAAGCGCAGTGATGACCGGTTCGCACTGCAATGCCATGTTGATCAAGAACCTGTCCAACATCATGAGGATGGACACCTTCGATAGTAAAGGAAACTACGCCGCCTCGATCGTGTAAATCAGCCGGTCCAACAAGATTGACTCCAGTCACACTTGAAATTCCGGCTAAAGCGCGAGCCGTGAGCGCAAGTTCGTGTTGGTGAATGGAATCGAGTCCAACTGCATCTAGATACTTAAGTGCCGCCGCTAATCCAACCGCCTGGGCCATGTTAGGTACGCCGGCTTCAAACCGCCGTGGGATTGGTGCCCAAGTTGCGGAGGTCATGGTGACTGTTTCAATCATGGAGCCACCAGTAAGAAAAGGTTCCATGTCAGAGAGAAGTTCTTCTCTCCCCCACAACACCCCAACTCCGGTCGGACCCAGTGCCTTGTGTCCTGAAAATGCCAAGAAGTCCACACCTAGGGTTTTAACATCAATGGCAAAGTGAGGAGCTGATTGGCAAGCATCTAGAACGACGAGAGCACCGACTTCGTGGGCTCGCTCCACAATCTTTGTTAACGGAACAATGGTTCCCAAAACATTGGACTGATGAGTGATTGCTACTATTTTAGTGCGCGGTGAAATAACTTCATCAATTCGCGAGAGATCTAAACGTCCTTCTAGTGTCACTTCAAACCATTTCAAAGTGGCACCGGTGCGTTGGCAGAGCTGTTGCCATGGGATCAAATTTGCGTGGTGCTCGATTTCAGAGACCACAATTTCATCGCCAGGCTGAAGAGCAAATCGAGAAGTTTTTTGCGAATTTCCAAATGAGTAAGCCAATAAGTTCAAGGATTCAGTGGCGCTCTTGGTAAAGATAACTTCGTTGAATTGGGCGCCCAAGAAATCAGCCACGGTTTGTCGTGCATTTTCAAAAGCTTCATTTGCTTCCTCAGCCAAGAGGTATGACCCTCGGTGAACGGCAGCATTATGGTTCTCGTAAAAATCACGCTCGGCATCTAAAACCGCTCGTGGCTTCTGACTGGTGGCGCCACTGTCGAGGAAAATCAACTTATTTCCACCACGCACAGTTCTCCCCAGAATGGGGAAATCTCGCCTAATGCTGGCGACGTCGAGTGGAGAAGTTGTCATAACGGGAAGGATTAGTTGGCCGTCACGTATTCGGCGTAACCATTTTCTTCTAGTTTGTCAGCCAATTCTGGACCGCCTTCTTCGACGATACGACCAGCTGCAAAGACGTGAACGAAGTCAGGTTTGATGTATCGCAAAATGCGGGTGTAGTGAGTGATCAACATGATTCCCAGATCGCTATTTTCCTTGACGCGATTAACGCCTTCGGAGACGATGCGCAGAGCATCAACATCCAAGCCCGAATCGGTTTCATCCAGAATCGCGATCTTTGGCTTGAGGAGTTCGAGTTGCAGAATTTCATGACGCTTCTTTTCGCCACCAGAAAAACCTTCATTGACATTGCGTTCGGCAAATGCTGGGTCCATATTGAGATCGGTCATGGCGGACTTAACTTCTCCAACCCAGGTACGAATCTTTGGCGCCTCGCCACGAATAGCTGTGACTGCAGTACGCAAGAAGTTGGAGACGGAGACTCCGGGAACCTCAACTGGATATTGCATTGCCAAAAACAAACCAGCCTTGGCGCGCTCATCAACGGTCATAGCTAGAACATCGGCGCCATCTAGGGTCACCGAACCTCCGGTGATCGTGTACTTAGGGTGGCCAGCAATGGAATAAGCCAAAGTGGATTTACCAGAGCCATTTGGCCCCATGATGGCATGAGTTTCGCCGGAATTGATCGTGAGATCCACGCCGCGCAGAATTTCGGTAAAACCAGCCTCGGTAGCAACTGATACTTGTAGATTCTTGATGACTAGTGAGCTCATTCTCTTCTCCTCAATTGGCTTTCTTAATAGTTAGTGCATCGCCGTCACGATCGATTAGATAGGTCTGTACGTTTTGAGTTGCTGGTGGAGTTAGGACCTCGCCAGTGCGAAGATCAAATTCGGCGCCGTGCAACCAGCACTCGATCTTAAATCCAGAAATTTCGCCTTCAGAGAGTGAGGCATCTGAATGGGAGCAGGTGTCGTCAATCGCGAAAACTTCATCGCCGACTTTGGCGACACAGACCCATTCGCCATCGACTTCTACGCGAACTGGCTTGCCCGCATGCAGTTGTGAATACTGAAGATTGCTCAATTGTGATCCGCACTTTCCAAATTAGCATCGATGGTTTGCATCAATCGTTCTTCGATCTCCGGCAAATGTAACCGTCCAAGAATTTCAGTGAAAAATCCCCGAATCACTAACTTGCGAGCAAGTTCAGCTGGTATGCCTCGAGACTCTAAATAGAAAAGTTGTTCGTCATCAAAACGTCCCGTAGTGCTGGCATGGCCGGCACCAACAATCTCGCCAGTCTCGATTTCAAGGTTTGGAACCGAATCGGCACGGGCGCCATCGGAAAGTAGGAGGTTCCGGTTGAGTTCGTAGGTGTCGGTACCTTCGGCATTGGCGTGAATATAGACATCGCCAATCCAAACGGTGTGGGCCTTATCTCCCGAGAGAGCACCTTTGTAGTTAACGCGAGATTTGGCATGACCGACGTTGTGATCCACATGGACTCGATGTTCGAAATGTTGTCCATCTGTTGCAAAGTAGATGCCATTCAACTCGGCGGACGAGCCAGGGCCGGCGTACTCGACAGTTGGTAGTAATCGGACTACCGAACCACCGATAGTGACCACGAATGAAGTGAAACTGGCATCGCGGCCGATGATGGCATGGTGACGCCCAACGTGAATAGTGTCAGCTGCCCACTCTTGAAGGGTGATGAAGGTAAGTGAAGCACCTGGCTCGAGGATGATCTCGATCTCTTCGCCGAGGATTGCACTGCCGGTATTCTCAACAACAACGATTGACTTTGAGTTAGCTCCGGCTTTTATGACGGTGCGCGAAAGTTGAGGTTGAGTCCCAGAATCGACGCGGGCCAAAGTGATGGGATCGGCAGTTTCAACATTAGTCCCAATATTCAAGAGCGCAACATTCGAAACAGATTCGCGGATCCGTGAAATCACAATGTCATTGGTTTCAGAGACGGGAGATAGATCGGACGAGGCAACTGAGGCAAAAGTGACGCCAGATGGCAAGGCCGATGTTGGGCTAAGCGAAATTGTCTCTCGAACATCGACAGCTAGATCGTGAAGACCTGCAATTCGATTGAGTGGAGTGAAACGCCATGCTTCCTCGCGACCAGTTGGAGTTAAATAGTTAGTGGTAAGAGTTGACATCAACCAACTGCGCCTTCCATTTGAAGTTCAATCAAGCGGTTGAGCTCAAGTGCGTATTCCATGGGCAATTCGCGGGCAACGGGTTCGATAAATCCGCGCACAATCATGGCCATTGCTTCATCCTCCGAGAGACCGCGTGACATGAGGTAGAAGAGTTGGTCATCGCTGATCTTCGAGACAGTCGCCTCGTGACCCATCGAAACATCATCTTCGCGAATATCCACGTAGGGATAAGTATCCGAGCGGGAAATTGTGTCTACCAATAGCGCATCACACTTGACTGTGGACTTGGAATGATGAGCACCTTCTTGAACTTGGACAAGTCCACGATAAGAAGTACGCCCTCCCCCACGCGCAACCGATTTGGAAATGATGGTTGAAGAAGTGTACGGAGCCGCGTGCACCATCTTGGCGCCAGCATCTTGATGTTGTCCTTCGCCTGCAAATGCAATGGAGAGAGTTTCTCCCTTGGAGTGCGGTCCCATAAGGAAAACAGCTGGGTACTTCATGGTGACTTTAGAACCGATATTGCCATCGATCCATTCCATAGTGGCACCTTCTGCGCAGGTAGCGCGCTTGGTAACCAAGTTATAGACATTGTTAGACCAGTTCTGAATCGTTGTGTAACGCACTCGAGCATTTTTCTTGACGATGATTTCAACAACCGCGGAGTGAAGTGAATCTGACTTATAAATTGGGGCGGTACAGCCTTCTACATAGTGAACGTAGGAATCTTCATCGGCGATGATAAGGGTGCGCTCGAATTGGCCCATGTTTTCGGTATTAATACGGAAATATGCTTGCAGCGGAATATCAACTTTGACGCCTTTAGGAACGTAAATGAATGATCCACCAGACCAAACCGAGGTGTTTAGGGCAGCAAACTTGTTATCGCCAACAGGAATAACGGTGCCGAAATATTCGCGGAATAATTCTTCATGCAAACGAAGACCGCTGTCAGTATCAACGAAAATAACGCCCTGCTTTTCGAGGTCTTCGCGAATGGAGTGGTAGACAACTTCGGATTCGTATTGGGCCGCAACGCCGGCTACGAGGCGATTCTTCTCAGCCTCTGGGATGCCCAAACGGTCATACGTATTCTTGATATCTTCAGGCAAATCTTCCCAAGAGGTGGCTTGCTTCTCGGTTGAACGGACAAAGTACTTAATGGTGTCGAAGAAAATTCCGGAAAGATCGGAGCCCCATGTTGGCATTGGCTTCTTGTCAAACAACCCCAAGCCCTTGAGTCGCATATCGAGCATCCACTGAGGTTCGCTCTTCTTGGAAGAAATATCCCGCACTACATCTTCATTGAGCCCTCGACGAACGTTGGTACCGGCAGCATCGCTATCTGACCAGCCGTATTCGTAATTTCCAATGCCCTCAAGTTCAGGATGCAAGGTGGTGTCACTCATGAGTGGTCTCTCTTTCCAGAGGTTGCGTATTGCGGCGAACTTTTCTCCAGCATGGATTTGCCCATATTGGGGATAAAGGTGGTGCACACACCATCGCCATGGGCAATGGTGGCTAAACGTTGAACGTGCGTTCCCAAAACTCGCGAGAACGCTTCGGTCTCGGCATCGCAGAGTTGCGGAAATTCAGCCGCCACGTGGGCGATCGGACAGTGGTTCTGACAAATCTCCTCACCTGCCCCACGCGAGTGGGAATTTGCAGCGAATCCTTCGAGATTGAGGAATTCGGCGAGCGCATGGGCTCGCTCGGAAATGATGATCTTTTCGGAAACTGCAACCAACGCCCGACGTTGAATATCCGCTGCTCGGCTTTGAGCAAATTTGGAAACCAGGTCGCCATCGGTAATCGATGCCATAAATTTCAAGGCAGAAACGGCCAGATCGTCGTAGGAGTGCTCGAACTTCTCTCGACCTAAGTCAGTCATGACAAAAACCTTGGCTGGCCGGCCACGTCCGCGAGTGTTGGAGCTGGTCTGATGCGGCTCCCGAGCCGTGAGGACGCCTTCGGCAACCAGCACATCGAGATGGCGACGAATGCCGGCTGGGGCAAGGGTTAAATGCTGGGCGAGATCGACTGCAGTCGCCGGCCCAGATTCGAGAATATGGCGAGCCACCTGATCGCGGGTCCGGTCTGGCTCACTCTTTTTCACAACATAAGTGTTGCGTAATTCAGCCAAAGTTACCAATCCAGTTGGGCATTAGTCTTAAGCCCGTGAGCCCAGCCAATATCGTATTTTCAGCGCTTTTAGTCCTTCAAGTTCTCATAATCGTCACAGGTGGCGCCGTTCGTCTCACCGGATCGGGCTTGGGCTGTCCGACCTGGCCGACCTGTACCGGGAAGAGTTACACCCCCATCGCGCATCAAGCGCAAGGCAAAGTGCACTCCTGGATCGAATTTAGCAACCGACTTCTCACCTTCGTTCTGATCGTGGTCGCGATTGTTGCAGTCGTGATGGCCATTAAGAAGAGCAAAGGGAGAATTGATAAGAATCGCGTTCGGATTTTGGCCGCACTTCAGCTCATCGGGATTCTGGGCCAAGGCGTATTGGGTGGAATTACCGTACTGACCCACCTCAATCCCCTGCCCGTTGCTGGCCACTTTTTACTCTCCATCGCATTGATCGCCGGCGCCTTGTCGTTGCGCCATCGCATGGCAGATCGCGCAACCATCCAACTTCTTCCCACAACTTTCCTGCTTTCTCGAATTCTCCTCGGGTTGACCTTGGTGGTCATAACACTTGGCACCATCGTCACCGGAAGCGGACCTCATGCAGGAGATGCGCAGGCACGCCGGTTTGGAATTGATCCGCGAACTATTTCCTGGATCCACGCCGATTCAGTTACCGCGCTCATTTGCTTAGCATTTGCACTATTCCTTTTGGTTCGCGTCAGTGAGTCGAAAGAAGTGAAGGAAATTTTCGGTTCGCGTCTCAATCGTTTTATTCGTATCTGTCTATTACAAGGCGCTATCGGTTACATCCAATATTTCACAAAACTTCCCATAGTCCTCGTTGCCGCCCATCTATTGGGATCATCGCTGGTGTGGGTAAATATGTGGAATTTGGTTTACATCGGAAAATCCAAAACTAGTCAAGAAAGTTGAGCGAATGACCCGCAATCATTGGAACGAATTGGATGATCAGGCCGTGACAACCTGTCGCACACTTGCGATGGATGCCGTGCAAAAAGTTGGTAATGGCCACCCAGGAACGGCGATGGCTCTTGCCCCAGTTGCATACACCCTCTTCCAAAGATTCCTTAAACATGATCCATCGGATCCGGCGTGGTTGGGACGCGACCGATTCATTCTTTCGTGCGGACACTCTTCGCTTACTCTTTATATTCAACTTTATCTTTCCGGCTATGGGCTTTCCCTCGATGATCTCAAGGCATTTCGTACCCAAGGTTCTTTAACCCCCGGCCACCCCGAATACGGTCACACACTCGGAGTTGAAACCACCACTGGTCCACTCGGCGCTGGAATTTCAAATGGCGTTGGCATGGCCATGGCGGCGCGTTATGAAAAAGGTCTGTTCGATCCAGATTCCACAACTAAATTATTTGATCACAATATTTGGGTTATTTGCTCGGATGGTGATTTACAGGAAGGTGTCAGCGCTGAAGCTTCATCGATCGCTGGTACTCAAGCTTTAGGAAACCTCAAAGTCATTTACGATGACAACCGAATCTCCATCGAAGGCGACACTCACGTTTCCTTTACCGAAGATGTCGGAGCTCGCTACCGGGCATACGGCTGGCATGTTATTGAAGTAGCGGCAAAGAGCGATGGCAACGTTGACCGCGAAGGCTTAGAAGCGGCCATGATTGAAGCAGAAATCATTACCAATCAGCCCACCTTGATCCGCCTTAAGACTGTTATTGCTTGGCCAGCTCCTCATGCCCAAGGAACATCGAAATCACACGGTTCGGCACTTGGAGTGGAAGAAGTAGCTGCCACGAAAGTTGCATTGGGCCTCGACCCAGAACAATCCTTCTATGTATCAGATGAAGTCCTAGCTCATGCCCGTGAAGTCCAAGTACGCGGCAAAAATCTTCATGCCAATTGGGATACAGAGTTCGCACAATGGCAAGCGAGCAATCCAGAGCGCGCACACCTCTTAAAGCGACTTCGCTCCCACGATCTTCCGGCCGATTGGGAAAGTGCAATTCCAGAATTTGCCGCCGGTAAAGATATGGCAACGCGCGCTGCCTCTGGAAAAATCATCAATGCATTGGCTTCAGTTCTTCCCGAATTTTGGGGAGGGTCCTCCGACTTGGCCGAAAGCAACAACACCACCATCGAAGGTGGGGATTCCTTCTTGCCTCTCAGCAGCCACATGAAGAGCGCCAATCCTTATGGTCGAATCATTCACTTTGGAATTCGAGAGCATGCCATGGGAGCAATACTCAACGGCATCGCCCTTCATGGATTAACCAAGCCTTTTGGTGGAACCTTCCTTGTCTTTAGTGACTATATGCGCGGAGCTGTTCGACTTGCTGCGCTCATGAATCTTCCCGTTACTTTCGTCTGGAGCCACGATTCGATTGGTCTTGGTGAAGATGGGCCTACACACCAACCAGTCGAACATCTCGCTGCGCTTCGAGCTATCCCTAATCTCACTGTTGTTCGTCCATCAGACGCCAATGAAACCGCAGTTGCCTGGCGCGAAATCATAAAACGAGCCAAGCCAACCGGAATTGCTTTATCCCGGCAAAATTTGCCAACGGTGGATCGATCGGCGTTCAACAGTGCAGATGGCGTAGCAAATGGTGCTTACATTTTGGTTGAACCCACACAGACCCCTGTAGTAATTCTCATTGCGACTGGCTCTGAAGTTCATGTGGCTGTTAGCGCGGCTGAACTATTGGCAGCCGAAGGAATCCCCGCTCGAGTAGTGAGTGCGCCCAGTCTGGAATGGTTCGAAGAGACCCCAGAGAGTTATCGGACCAGTGTCCTTCCAGTTTCGATCAAAGCACGAGTAAGTGTTGAAGCAGGAGTCGCCCAAGGCTGGCGCGAATATGTCGGTGATGCCGGCGAAATTGTGTCGCTCGATCACTTTGGTGCTTCTGCCAGTGCAAATGTTCTCTTCGCGGATTATGGATTCACACCAGAAAATGTTGTGGCGGCCGCAAAGAGATCAATAGCTAAAGCAGCTCAATAGTCCGTCGTCAATCACGCGAGATCAAGGAGAACACGATGGAACAATCGCAAGAATCACTGGCGGCATTGTCGAATGCCGGCGTTTCTATTTGGTTGGATGATCTCTCTCGCGACCGGCTTGAAAGCGGCTCGCTTGCAGAGTTGATTGCAACATCCCACGTAGTGGGCGTAACTACTAATCCCAGTATTTTTTCGGCAGCTATCGCGGGATCTGACAAATACCAAGCTGACATAACAGCCATGGCCGAACGCGGAGCATCTATCCAAGAGATTGTCACTCAGTTAACCACCGACGATGTCCGTCACGCTTGCGACCTCTTCATGGAAACTTTCACCAAAACTCAAGGGCAGGATGGTCGCGTTAGCATTGAAGTGGACCCAGAACTTGCCTATGACACAGCGGCCACAGTTTCTCGTGGCAAAGAATTGTGGAAAATAGTCGACCGTCCCAATGTGTTAATCAAGGTTCCAGCAACGATTGAAGGATTGCCAGCGATCGAAGAACTTACGGCCGATGGAATCAGCGTCAACGTCACACTCATCTTTTCTGTCGAACGCTATCGCGCCGTGATGGATTCGTATCTTCGGGGACTAGAACGACGCGTTGCACAGAATCACTCCATCGCCGAAATTAATTCGGTTGCTTCCTTCTTCATTAGCCGCATCGACACTGAGATCGATCGACAACTCGACCTTTCACATGCGGGCTCCCCATTGCGCGGAAAGGCTGCGATCGCGAACGCACGCCTGGCATACCGAGCATTTTTAGATGTCGTTGACTCACCTCGATGGGCGAAGTTAGCGGCCCGGTCGGCCAACCTACAACGGCCACTTTGGGCATCGACAGGCGTGAAAGATAAGGCGTACGACTCGACTCGATATGTCGTGGAGCTCGTAGCGGCACATTGCGTCAACACCATGCCGGAATCAACACTCAATGAAGTACGAGCTCACGGTCATATTTCCGGAGATACCATCACAACCCACATCACCGGTGCCGAAGTCGACCTCGCGGCGCTTGCCGAGGCGGGCATTGATTTATCAAAAGTTATCCGCGATTTGGAAGACGATGGTGTCGCTAAATTCGCTAAAGCATGGCAGGAGCTTCTTGTAAATCTTGAAGAAGCTGTCACACGAGGAAAGGCAATGAAGTGAGTATTTCTTTATCCGGGGCGGCCTTAATCGCATTCGATCCTGAATCTCAACGTGTTCGCGATTTGGTAGAAACCGCGGCTAAAGTCGGAGAGAAAAATCCCACCCTCTGGGGTGTTGAAGCAGCACCAGAGGCTGCAGTGCGGCTGAACTGGGTAGATCTTCCTTTGTCTTCACGTGATCTTCTCCCTGAGCTTGATGCACTTTCAGCTTGGGCTAGATCCCACAATCTCTCGAACGTGATTTTATGCGGAATGGGTGGATCTTCACTCGCACCTGAAGTTATTGGGAAGACCTTCGGGAAGAAGCTCTCAGTCCTGGACTCCACTGACCCAGCTCAGATTCGAGCAGCGATTCCGGCTGATTTGAAAAACAGCGTGATTGTCGTTGGCTCTAAATCAGGCAGCACGATCGAGACCGCCTCGCAAAAGGCTCTTTTTACCGAACTCCTAATTACCGCAGGACTCAAACCAGAAGACCACATCGTGATTGTTACTGATCCGGGTTCACCACTCGATCAATCCGCCCGAGCAAGTGGCCTACGGACAATCAACGCAGACCCGAATGTCGGTGGCCGTTACAGCGCATTGAGCGCCTTTGGCTTGGTTCCCGCGGCTCTTCTCGGTGTAGATGTTTCATTACTCCTTGATGATGCCGCTGCCGCAGCTGCAACTTTCACCGAGCCGAATTCTGTTGCTGTTGTCTTAGCGGATCTGCTTTTCTCTCAGACCGACCAGTCCATAGCCTTCTTCGATGACGGTTCAAATGTTCCTGGAATTTCGGACTGGATTGAACAGCTAGTCGCTGAATCCACCGGCAAGAATCAAACCGGTCGACTTCCGATAGTTATTGAAAGTTCGGACTCCCCCGTTGCAGGTAGGGCGCTCACAGTTGGATTTTCAAGTGGTGTTCACGCAGATCTCGTTGTCACCGGTTCTCTGGGCGAGCATTTCATTTTATGGGAGTGGGTTACTGCACTCTTGAGTCGAGCATTGGCCATTGACCCCTTTAACCAACCCAATGTAACCGAAGCTAAAGAACGAACTGGCGAAATATTGTCTAGCTGGAGTGATGGCCAAGTTATACAGCCTCAGGCCGCGTTCGAAAACGAGGTTCTGGCGTTTTATGCAGATGAACCTGCCGATTCATTGCTGGCCGGATTGCAGAAATTTTTTATTTCGCCAACGCACTATGTGGCGATCATGGCCTATCTTGCGCGCGGAATCGATGATGAAATTCTTAAGACTCGCGCCATCATTGCTAACAAGACCAATCGTGGAACGACATTCGGCTGGGGCCCACGCTTCTTGCACTCAACTGGGCAGTTTCATAAAGGCGGCCAACACAATGGCGCTTTCCTACAAATAACAGGTGAGAGTAAAGAAGATCTGGCAATCCCAGGAAAGAATTTTGGGTTTCATACTTTGCTCATGGCTCAAGCGCTAGGAGATGGTGCAGCCCTGGGTAGTCGTGCTTTCCCATTGGTGAGAGTTCACCTGAAGGATCGCGAACGCGGAATTGCTGAATTGCTCAAGGCGTTATCTGCTCTCGAAGAAATTTAAGAGATTTAGTCTTCTCCGCGCAAACGAGCTAACGCATCAGCAAGAATCTTCTCGGCTTCGGCTTCGGTGCGACGTTCTTTTACATATGCCAAGTGAGTCTTGTAAGGCTCATTCTTCAACGGCATAGGTGGCTTTTCTTTGTCTAAGCCAGCTGGAAAACCGCATCGTGGGCAGTCCCACTCCTCGGGAATTTGGACAGTGCCGTCCTCGGCAAAGGAGGGACGTGTTTCATGGCCATTTGCGCACCAATATGAAACTCGAAAACGTGGGATTGCCTCGCCACGCTCGGCTTCGCCCATTGGACCTGCGCCGACGCGACTTCCGCGGATTGCACTACCCATCGTCTTGACTCCCTTGATAAACCAGCTTTAACGAAAACTTGAGGAATTGAACTACTTCTTTAACACCAAACTGAGGGCAATTACTCCTGAGAACCAGAGCCCCCCTACGACGATAGTGATTCTGTCCAAGTTGCGTTCAACAACCGAAGATCCCCCGTATGTGGAGGAGACGCCACCACCGAAGAGGTCGGAGAGACCGCTGCCTTTGCCCTTGTGTAAGAGCACGAGCATGATCATCAGGACGCTGGTGATAACCAACAGAATTGATAGTGCTAAGACCACTTATTTTTCTCCAAACCACCGGTTATGCGAAAAGGTACAAATCAGCCGTTTCAGGGGCTAGGGCTGAAGGATACACGCCCCGAGCGCCCTAGAGAGCGGTATGGAACTTCACGATCCGGGCAAACTCCTCGGGGTCGAGAGAGGCACCGCCGACCAAAGCTCCATCAACATCAGGTTGCTTCATGATTTCAGGCGCATTTGCCGATTTTACAGAGCCGCCATAGAGGATTCGGGCGCCAGCGGCGATCTCATCCCCGCCAATCTTGGCAATTTCGCCGCGGATGGCTGCGCATACTTCCTGGGCATCCTCGGGGGTGGCAGTCTTTCCGGTTCCAATTGCCCACACCGGTTCGTATGCAAAGACAATCTTCTTCAAGTCTGGCTTGTGGAAGCCCTTGAGCCCGTTGCGAACCTGGCTGAGCACATGCTCAACGTGGGTTCCGGCTTCGCGAATCGCGAGCTCTTCGCCGATACAGAAGATAGGTGTGATCTCATTCGCCAAAGCGGCCTTGATCTTGCGATTAACCAGATCATCGCCTTCACCATGAATGGCCCGTCGTTCGGAGTGCCCGATGACGACAAAACTGCAACCTAGCTTGGCCAACATGGAACCTGCGATATCTCCTGTGAAGGCTCCGGAAACCTCAGGCGAAAGATCTTGAGCACCGTAGAGCAAACGCAATCGATCGCCATCGATCAATGTCTGAACAGAACGAATATCAGTAAACGGTGGAATAACAACTACGTCTACTGCGTCGTAATCCTTGTCATCTAAGGAGTAGGAAAGTTTCTGGGTTACCGCAATCGCCTCGAGGTGGTTGAGGTTCATCTTCCAGTTTCCGGCGATTAACGGTTTACGCATCATTAGCTCCTTGAGAATTCAATTGATATGGTGATGTTTTAATTGGTTTAATTTTGTAAAGCTGAAAGTCCAGGCAACTCTTTTCCTTCGAGATATTCAAGTGATGCGCCGCCGCCCGTGGATATGTAACCGAACTGAGAATCAGCAAAACCTAACTTTCGAACCGCAGCGGCTGAATCACCACCGCCGACAACCGAGATTCCAGAAACTTCAGTTAGGGCTTGCGCAACAACTTTTGTTCCGGCTGCAAATGCTGGAAATTCGAAGACTCCCATAGGGCCGTTCCAGAAAACAGTTTTACAAGATTTGATAGCGGCCGCAAAAGCTGCTGCGGTTTGTGGTCCAATATCCAATCCCATTTGATCAGCAGGAATCGAATCCGCCGAAACTATGGTTGGGGTGGCATCAGGCGCGAAAGTGGGCGCAACCACGATATCGGTGGGCAGAAGAATTTCTACGCCTAGAGTTCGGGCACGTTCAAGTAATTCAATGACGGTGGGAATGGAGTCGGTCTCTACCAGTGAAGTTCCGATCTCTTTCCCTTGCGCGGCAAGAAAGGTAAAAAGCATCCCCCCGCCAATCGCCAAAGTGTTAACTTTGTCCAAAAGGTTTGAAATAACTCCGATCTTGTCTGAGACTTTCGCCCCACCAAGAACGACACCATAGGGACGTTCGGGATTGTCGGTTAACTTCTTCAATACTTCGACTTCGGCTGCAACTAAATACCCGGCTGCATGAGGAAGTAATTTGGCAACGTCATAAACTGATGCGTGTTTGCGGTGCACTGCACCGAATCCATCGCTGACAAAAAGATCGGCATAACTGGCAAGAATTTGTGCAAGAACCAAGCGTTCTGCTTCGTCTTTGCTGGTCTCGGCCGCTTCATAACGAATGTTTTCCAGGAGCAAGATCTCCCCCGCCTGCAATGCAGCGGCGGCGGCAGCGACCTCGCTTCCCGTAATACTTTGTGAAAATAA
>SESB01000847.1_pt1 | contig 21654 bp, 20 predicted proteins | sample 3171441 | NCBI WGS metagenome assembly SESB01 (sample SAMN06051867, study PRJNA518727) | freshwater metagenome | biome: subpolar coniferous forest; feature: holomictic lake; material: water; isolation source: holomictic Lake 227, 6 m depth | place: Canada: near Kenora, Ontario | collected... | reverse complement strand
TCATTCGGGCGAAAAGGAAAAAGCAACTGACAAGGCCAAAGACCTGGTCAGGATGGCGATAAACCGGGCAACTCTGCTGGAGCCGATTCCGTCGCTGTCCGTTAGCGTCAACAAGTCCGCCCTTGTCATCGGTGGGGGCGCTGCCGGTATGACCGCAGCAATTAGCCTGGCGGACCAGGGTTTTAACGCGACCATTGTTGAGAAATCCGATTGTTTGGGTGGGTCAGCACGGGATGTACACAACACCTGGTCAGGGGAAGATGTTCAGCAATTTTTGAAGAATCTGATCGAACGTGTCTCTGAGCATCCCCTCATTACAGTTCTTACCCAGGCAGAAGTGGTCGAAGCGTCAGGTTTTGTTGGAAATTTTGAAACACGGGTTCAGGCTGGGGAAAAAACCCATTCAGTTCAGCATGGTATCGCCATTGTCGCAACTGGTGGTCAGGCAGCCGGAACCGAAGAATACCTTTACGGCAAACACCCATCCGTTACTCGGTGGCATGATCTTGAGAACCACCCGGAAAAACTGGCGGGAGCCGGGAGCGTGGTCTTTATTCAGTGCGTTGGTTCACGGGATGAAAAGCGGCCCTATTGTTCCCGGATCTGCTGTACATCATCTGTATTCCAGGCCATTGCAATCAAGGAAAAACAGCCGGAAACCGATGTTTTTATCCTTTACCGGGATATTCGAACCTTTGGTGAACGGGAAATTCTCTATAAAAAGGCCAGGGAAAAAGGCGTGATCTTCATCCGCTACAGCCTTGAGAAAAAACCTGCTGTTACTGAAACCCCCGATGGCCTTGAGGTCCGGGTATTTGATCCGATTCTCCAGAAAGAGCTTTTGATCCATGCGGATCTGGTGAATCTGGCAACCGCCATTGAGCCTTCCCCGAATGCGGATATTGCAGCATTTTACAAGGTTCCCGTCAATGCCGAAAATTTCTTCATGGAAGCCCATGCCAAGCTGCGGCCCGTGGATTTTGCATCAGATGGCCTATTTGTCTGTGGTCTTGCCCACTATCCCAAGTCGCTGGATGAAAGCATTGCTCAGGCAATGGCGGCAGCCGGACGAGCTGCGACAGTTCTGGCCAGGGCCTCCATTCTGATATCTCCGCTGGTCTCTCAGGTTGATCGGGATATGTGTATTGGTTGCGGGCTATGTACTGAGGTCTGTCCCTTTGGCGCCATTATCCAGGAGGATGCAGACGGCAAGGGATTTAAAGCCAAAAATATTTCTGCTTCTTGTAAGGGATGCGGGCTGTGCGCCTCGTCCTGTCCGAAGAAGGCTATTGATATGCTGCATTTCCGGGATGATCAGATTATTGCGGCGGTCTGTGCAGCAGCTTAACAAGTAATTACGAATTACGAATTAGGAATTAGGAATTAAACACAGTCCACGACTCGTAATTCGTAATCCATAGTTCATAAAAAGGTATAAATATGGAACAAGTTGAACCCAAAATCGTTGCGTTTCTCTGTAACTGGTGTGCCTATGCCGGGGCTGACCTGGCAGGGGTGTCCAGGCTTCAGCATCCTTCGAATATGAGAACCGTCCGGGTCATGTGTTCGGGGCGTGTGGATCCGCTCTTTATTGTTCAGGCATTGAAAAGCGGGTGCGATGGGGTTTTGGTGGCCGGCTGACATTTCGGCGACTGCCATTACCTGGAAGGTAATATTCAAGCTGAAAAAAAGATTCTCATGACCCAAAAACTGCTGAAACTCTCCGGTATTGGTGAGAGCCGGCTCCATCTGGCATGGCTTTCTTCCGCCGAAGCCCAGCGGTTTGTCGATATATCCACAGCGGTCATAGATAATGTCAAGTCCCAAGGGAAATTCGATCCGGAGCTGTTTTCCCTGGAGTTGGCGGCTGCGGAAGAAACATTAAAAGCCGAAACCCTGCGCTGGATGGTTGGAAAAGAACTAAAACTCCTGGCCAGAGGCGATGTGTATGGCCGTAAGTGGGAAAAGGTACGGTTTGAGGCGATTCTTGATGAAGTTCTGGAAAGGGAATACCACAAACACTTGATCCGCCAAACAATCATCGCCGGTTTTACATCAGTCAGAGCCATCAGCCAGCGAAATGGGCTGGAGCTGAGACGGATTTCCTATCTTTTGGCTGATATGGAAAAGACCAATATGATTGAGTTCAAGGGTCATACGGAGTGTGTTCCTGTTTTCGGGGCGTTATGAAAGAAGGGTGCAGATATCAGGGGCGGATAAAGAAACCCTTCATTCTGATACCTGCCCCCTTTTGTCTTTAGCCTGTTTTTATATCATCATGTATAACATAGCGTAGATTGTTACGTTAGAGGAGTTACCATGGGTTCGGTTCGTGGCAAGACAAGTGGGTCAGTGATGGTCGTGGGCGCCGGAATTGCCGGTATGCAGGCCTCTCTGGATCTGGCCAATTCAGACTATTATGTGCATCTCGTTGATAAGCTGCCGACTGTCGGGGGTATGATGGCCCGGCTGGACAAGACCTTTCCGACCAATGACTGCGCCATGTGAGTGATCTCACCCAAACTGGTCGAGGTCGGCCGGCATCTGAACGTCAATATCATCACCAATAGCGAAATTAAATCAGTTGAAGGGGAACCTGGAAATTTTACCGTCACCTTGGTCAACCACCCCCGGTACATTGATCCTGTAAAATGCACAGGCTGCGGAGAATGCGCCAGGCATTGCCCGGTTACCGCAGTCAACAGCTACAACAAGGGACTGGACGAGCGAAGAGCTGCTTTCATCGAATACCCGCAGGCCGTGCCCTTGGCCTTTGGCATCGATGCCGACACATGTGTTGGTTGTGGACTCTGTGAGAACATGTGTGTGGCCAAGGCCATTCGGTATGATGATGCCGAGCGGGAATCCACACTGACCGTCGGCTCCGTCATTCTGGCATCTGGCAGTCAGGGATATGATCCTTCCAGTCTGGATTATCTTGGGTATGGAAAATTCGCAAATGTAGTCACCAGCGAGGAATTCGAACGAATTCTTAGCGCTTCAGGCCCATACAGGGGACATCTTTGCCGACCTCTGGATCGGGAAGAACCCAAAAAGATCGCCTGGCTTCAGTGCGTTGGATCCCGGGATACCAATAAATGCGGAAACGGCTACTGTTCCTCGGTCTGCTGCATGTACGCGGTCAAGGAAGCAATGATTGCAAAGGAACATGCCCACTGCGATCTGGACTGCGCCATCTTTAACATGGACATCCGCACCTTTGGCAAGGATTATGAAAAATACTATCTAAGGGCCAAAGACAAAGACGGAGTGAGGTTTATCAAGTCGAGAGTCCATACGGTTACCGAAGTTCCGGAGACCGGGGATCTGATAGTTCGTTTTGTGAATGAGGCAGGTGAGATTCTGGAAGAGACATTCAGCATGGTGGTTCTTTCCGTCGGACTCCAGGTGCCTGAAACATCCAAAATACTTGCGCAGCAATTAGGGATTGAATTAGATAAATATAATTTTGCGCTAACCGATCCTTTTACTCCGGTGTCCACATCAAGGGAAGGGGTTTATACATGCGGGGTGTTTCAAGGTCCCAAAGACATTCCCGGTTCCATAACCGAGGCAAGTGCTGCCGCCTGTGCCGCCGGCTCGGATCTTGCTGCGGCTCGCGGTACCGATACCAAGTTCATTGAGATGCCGGATCAGCAGGATGTATCGGCGGAAACGCCGAGGATTGGGGTTTTTGTCTGCAACTGCGGAATCAATATCGGGGGAGTCGTAAATGTTCCGGCAGTCACAGAGTATGCTGCAGGTCTTCCGTATGTGGTTTACACTGATCACAATCTGTTTACATGTTCTCAGGATACCCAGGACAAGATCAAGGAAAAGATCATTGAGTACAAGCTGAACCGAGTGGTAGTGGCGTCATGTAGTCCCAAGACCCATGAGCAGATGTTCATGGAAACCCTGGAGGCATGTGGGCTGAATCGCTATTTGTTTGAAATGGCAAATATCCGTAATCAGAACTCCTGGATTCATTCAAAAACCCCTGCGATTGCTACGCAAAAGGCCAAGGATCTTGTCCGGATGGCCGTAGCCCGGTCTGCAACCTTGAAGCAGCTCAAAGAAAAAGTGATTTCGGTCAATAAACAGGCCCTGGTCATCGGAGGCGGTGTGGCTGGCATGAATGCTGCGCTGGGACTTGGCAAACAGGGATTTCAAGTGGCTCTTCTTGAGAAAGAAGCTGAGCTGGGTGGATTTTCCAGAAAACTGCATCATACCATTGAAGGCGGAGATATTCGGGCTTATCTGAATAAACTCGTTTCAGATGTTACGTCGCACGACAAGATTGAGGTGTTAACCAGCGCCAGGGTAGTTGATTTCAGCGGCTATAAAGGCAATTTTACTACAGATGTTATGCTGGGTTCCAATAACGAAAAACGCACCATCAAGCATGGAATCATTATCGTTGCAACCGGTGGTAAGGAATATACTCCCAAAGAATATGCTTACGGCCAAGATCCGCGTGTTGTAACCCAGGTTCAGCTTGGCGATATTCTGGAGGAAAAGGGCGCCGGCGACCTGTCATCGGTGGTTATGATCCAGTGTGTGGGCTCCAGAAATGACGAAAATATAAACTGCTCCCGGATATGCTGCCAGAATGCGGTGAAAAATGCTCTGATCATCAAAAAGCAGAATCCTGAGACAAATGTTTTTGTACTGTACCGGGATATCCGGACTTACGGTCTGATGGAAGACTTTTACAAGGAAGCCAGAAATCTGGGCGTTATCTTTATCCGGTTTGAGTCGGAAAATCCGCCCCTGGTTGAATCTTCTCCTGATGGCATGATGGTGACGATAAGGGACCATATCCTTCAGCGAAATCTTGAGATTCAGGCGGATCTGGTATGCTTGAGCGCAGGCATGATGGCTGAAGACACTACCGAGCTTTGCGGTATCATGAAGTTTAACCGCAATCCTGAAGGCTATTTCATTGAGGCCCATGTCAAGTTGCGTCCAGTGGATATGCCGGGAGACGGCATATTTCTGTGCGGAACGGCCCATGGTCCCAAATTGATTACGGAAGCCATTGCCCAAGCCCAGGCGGCGGCCTCCCGGGCCACGACGTTTTTATCCAAATCTGAAATCAAACTTTCAGCCATTACCGCCCATGTGGATACTGAACACTGCGTGAAATGTCTTACATGTGTCAGATCCTGTCCCTTTAACGTGCCGGTCTTTAATACCGAAAAACAGCTTATTGAAATTGATGAAGCCATCTGTCATGGATGCGGAATATGTGCCGGCGTATGTCCCAGGGAGACGATTCAGCTCAATTATTATGAAAATGACCAAATACTATGTAAAATAGATGCCTTACTGGCGGGGGGGATGTGATGGCCGAATTTGAACCAACCATTATCACATTTTGCTGTGATTATTGAGGGTATTCAGCCGCGGACCTGGCAGGTTCGATGCGACTTGATTATCCGGCAAACATAAAAATCATCCGGGTTCCCTGTACCGGGAAAGTGGATTTGATGTACCTTCTGAGCGCGATTCAGAAAGGTGCAGATGGCGTATATGTGGTGGGCTGCCTGGAAGGTTCCTGTCATTATAAACAGGGAAATTTCATGGCCAGACAGCGGGTGGAACAGGCCCGTGCTTTACTGGAAGAAGTCGGTCTGGAGGGGGATCGCGTTCGTATGTACAACCTTTCTTCCGGGGAAGGACCGACATTTGCGGCATACGCAAAAGAGATGACGGAACATATCAAGGCGCTTGGACCCAATCCATTAAAAAACCGGATGGAACATCCTGCAAAAGCTTAACTAAGGAGTAGATTATGGCAGAGGAAGCAATCAAACTTGGTGGTAAAAAGAAAAGTATGTTTATTGACAAAGTCAAGGCGATTATCCCTGAAGGGGGAAATCTAAATCTGTGTCTAACCTGCGGAGCCTGCTCTTCCGGTTGTCCTGCCACGGGACTTGATGGCATGGATCCCCGTAAATTCCTGCGTATGGCGGCGCTCGGGATGGATGAGGAAATCGTGAAATCGGACTGGCCATGGATGTGTACAATGTGCCAGCGGTGCATCTACGTATGCCCGATGAAGATAGATATTCCCCAGCTCGTTTTCAATGCCAGGGGTCTGAGGCCCAGGGATCAGCGGCCCAAGGGCATCTTGGGATCATGTGATATGCAGCTTCGAAACGATAGCACCAGCGCAATGGGTATTTCTCCTGATGACTTTATATTTGTTGTGCAGGATGTGCTGGAGGAATTCAAGGAAGCTCAGCCCGAATTTGCCGAAATGGAGGCGCCTATTGATAAACAAGGCGCTGAATTCTTTTTGAATCAGAATTCCAGAGAGCCGGTTACAGAGCCAAATGAAATGGTTCCCTTGTGGAAAATTCTCCATCTTGCCGGGGTGGATTGGACTTACGGCAGCCATGGCTGGGCAGGGGAAAACTACTGCCTGTTCCTGGCTGATAATGATTCATGGGAAAAAGTGACTCGAACAACAGTCAATCAGGCTAATAAGCTGGGGTGTAAGATATTTCTCAATACCGAGTGAGGGCACGTTACATTCTCAGTCCGGGCCGGACTGAAAAAATTCAACATCGAACACAACTTCGAAGTTAAAAATATTTATGAATATTATGCAAAATGGATACGTGAAGGGAAACTGAAGGTAAATTCTGACTGGAACAAGGATTTGAAGATCAAATTCACCGTTCAGGATCCTTGTCAGATTGTTCGAAAAAGCTATGGCGATCCGATCGCAGATGATCTTCGTTTCGTGGTCAAGTCTGTGGTGGGTGAGGAAAATTTTGTTGATATGCAGCCCAATAAATCGAATAACTACTGCTGCGGCGGCGGCGGCGGATTTCTACAGTCCGGGCTCAAGGAGCAGCGCCTGGAGTATGGAAGGCTGAAAGATGATCAGATTAAAGCAACAGGCGCCGATTACTGCATTGCCGGATGTCATAACTGCCATGCCCAGATTCATGAATTGAGTGAGCATTATGGCGGTAATTACCCGGTGGTCCACCTTTGGACGCTGATCTGCCTTTCTCTGGGAGTACTCGGACCGAACGAACGGGAATACTTGGGGGATGATCTGAAAGAAGTGAATGTATTCCATCCGGAGACGGCCGAATAATAAAGAGGAGGGCAATATGATCGTTGCCAAACGAAAACCTTTTGAAGAAATCAAGAACCTTCTGAAAGGCTATAAAAAAGTCCTGAATGTGGGATGCGGAACCTGCGTTGCGGTCTGCCTGGCAGGTGGTGAAAAAGAAGTTTCAGTTTTGAACGCTGAACTGGATATGGCCAGAAAGATTGATAACAACCCGATTGAGATTTCAGGAATTACCATCGAGCGTCAGTGCGACAGGGAATATCTGGAAGTGCTGGATGCAAAAGTCGGTGAGTACGAGGCCCTGCTGTCCATGGCCTGCGGTGCCGGCATTCAGTTTCTGGCGGAGCGCTATCCGAATATACCGGTGTTTCCGGCAGTGGATACCACGTTTATCGGTGTGAATCAGGCCGTGGGGTGGTATGAGGAACGGTGTAGATCATGCAGTAGCTGCGTTCTTGGGCAAACTGGCGGAATCTGCCCGGTGACCTTATGCGCCAAAGGTCTCTACAACGGCCCCTGTGGTGGCACCAACAAGGGGAGTTGCGAAATTGATTCCAACCAGCCCTGCGCTTGGTATATGATTTACGAACGGTTAAAGGGACAGGGCCGCCTGGAATGCATTCTGGAAATTACCCCGGCCAATGACTGGCAGAACCAGACACCGAGAACCGTAATTCAGCCCGGTTACAGCAAACCGGAAACAGCCGGAAAATAATGAGGAAGCCGATATGAAATCAGGAAGCAATTTAGAAAAAATCTTAAAGGCTGGTCATTTTGCATTTACGGGCGAACTGGGGCCGCCCAGAGGAACCGGCGTTGATGAAGTCAAACATAAAGCCTCTTTCTTAAAGGGAATGGTGGATTCCGTTAATATTACGGACAACCAGACCGCCGTGGTTCGAATGTCGAGCTGGGCCGCCTCCCTGATTGTGCTTCAGGAAGGTCTTGAACCCAATTACCAGATGGTGTGTAGAGATCGAAACCGTTTGGCCATGCAGAGCGATATTCTGGGCGCATACACTCTCGGTATTCGAAACATGCTGTGTCTGTCTGGAGATCATCAGAAATTTGGTGATCATCCGCAGGCCAAGGGGGTTTTTGACATTGATTCCATGCAGCTCATCGCCATGGTTAAAAAAATGCGTGATGAAGGAAAGTTTCTTGGAGGGACGGATATTGAGCATCCTCCAAAAATCTTTATCGGCGCAGCAGCTAATCCCTTTGCTGATCCGTTTGAGTGGCGAGTTCATCGCCTGGCCAAGAAAGTTGCGGCTGGTGTGGATTTCATTCAAACCCAGTGCATCTACAACATGGAAAAATTCCGCAACTTCATCAAGTTGGCCAATGACATGGGACTGACCGAAAAGGTGTATATCCTTGCCGGGGTCACGCCTATGAAAAGCGTTGGTATGGCCAGATATATGAAAGCCAAGGTTCCGGGAATGGATGTGCCGGATGAGCTCATCAAGCGTCTTCAGGGTGTGGAGAAGACCAAGGTTGCAGATGAAGGCATTAAAATTGCGTGTGAACAGATTGAAGAGTTCAAGGAATTGAAGGGTGTGGCAGGCGTTCATCTGATGGCTATTGAATGGGAACATAAGGTTCCTGAAATCGCCGAAAGAGCCAAGGTTCTTCCCAGACCTGTTATGGACTGACGTTAACAGTAAAATTTAAAGACATAAAAACCCGAACCGGTTCTCGCCGGTTCGGGTTTTTTTTATTGAAAGCATTCAGTCTTATATCTGAGTTTTTAAACCGGACCGATTTTACATTTGATGTCAGTCACCGCTGTTTTTTTGAGCATTTTGTTGATTTTCTCAATCATTTCTTGTTTGGTGAACTGCAGGTGATGTATCCATGCAGAACTGTTCACATGAACGATAAGAATTGGCTCTTTATACGCTGCTGGGCGAACATGATCGGATACGGATTTGCCGACAATGTCATCCCAGAGGCTGCTTATGGCGATAAATGTGTCGATTTTATCCGGGTGAAGCGTTTTCAAAGCTCTTGGCAAAATGGCGCTGATGTGTTCAAGCGGTTGTTTTGTTAAATCTTTCATAAGTTCCATATTATTAAGTTGAGGCACAGATGTCAATGACAATGAAAAAGACGGGGTTCAGAGAGGAGAGAATACACGATGGAAACAGTTAAGTTTATTTATGGGGATAAAGTCTGTGAACTGCCAATTGTTGTTGGATCAGAAGGTGAAAAAGGCATCGATATTTCAAAACTCCGTCAGACTACCGGTCTGATAACCCTTGATCCAGGCTTTGCCAATACAGGAAGCTGTACCAGCGCCATCACTTTTATGGACGGAGAAAAAGGCATTTTACGATATCGGGGAATTCCGGTCGAAGATCTTGCTGAGCATTCCATTTTTACTGAAACCGCCTATCTGCTGATTAACGGAAAACTTCCGACCCGTCAGGAGCTGAATCAATTCTCTGTTCTTCTTAATGACAATTCACTGATTCATGAGGATATGCAGTTCTTTTTCCAGAATTTTCCCAGAGCTTCCCACCCCATGGGAATCATGTCCGCCATGGTGACAGCCCTTAGAAGCTTTTATCCGGATCTGAAAATTAACGAAGAAGAAGAAATCAATCTGACGGTTACCCGCTTGCTGTCCAAGGTTCGCACTCTTGCCGCAATGTCTTATAAAATATCACGGGGCCACAAGGTGATTTATCCAAGGCCCGATCTTAACTATTGCGCCAATTTTCTTAACATGATGTTCGATAATCCAGTCAGGCCTTATCATATAGATAACACGCTGGTTGAGGCCCTGAACGTCTTCTGGATTCTTCATGCGGATCACGAGCAGAATTGCTCTACGTCAACGGTTCGAATGGTCGGAAGTGGTCGGGTTAATCTTTATGCGGCGATATCTGCAGGGGTTGCAGCGCTCTGGGGGCCGCTGCACGGAGGTGCTAATCAGGCGGTGATCGAAATGCTTGAAAGCATTCAAAAGAGTGGCGGGGATGTCAAGCAGGCAGTTGAGCGGGCTAAAGATAAAAAGGATTCATTCCGGCTGATGGGTTTTGGTCACAGGGTGTATAAGACTTACGATCCCCGCGCCAGGATTATGAAAAAAATGTGTGACAAGGTACTGGATAAACTACATATTAGTGATCCGCTGCTGGATATCGCAAAGCAGTTGGAGGATGTGGCGATTACCGACGATTATTTCATCGAACATCACTTGTACCCGAACGTCGATTTTTACAGCGGGATTGTGCTTCGCGCCATGGGAATTCCCACCAACATGTTTACCGTGATGTTTGCCATCGGCAGACTTCCGGGCTGGATTGCTCAGTGGAAGGAAAGTTTGGATGACCCTGACTGGCGGTTGAGCCGCCCGCGTCAGATATATACCGGTCTTGGTGAGACCCGCTATACACCGATTGACAAGCGATAGCATGGACGGAGACAAGCCAGTCTTATCTTTTGGCAGGACATACCTGCCCGTCCTGGCCAAAAGATAAGACTGGCGAATCATTCTTAAACTTCGTCAAAAGGATTCCCCCCCTTTGAAAAAGGGGGGCCAGGGGGGATTTAGGAGTATCCACCTGAAAAATCCCCCTCGATCCCCCTTTTTCAAAGGGGGAAGTATCATTTTCATACTGACCGTATAATTTTTTTTTAATTTGCCTTAATACTTCATGTCCAATTTAAACAGAAAATCGCTATTGATTGATGAATCATAAGGTGTCGTCGTGTCGGTCCGGCCAGGTAATGCCTTGAAATCATGTTTTCCCATGACGGAGAGCTCGATATTCTTTGAAAAATAATATCCCAGCCTGAAGGACATATCCACGGTATTTAACAGGTCGGAGGTTTTAAAAAGAGAATCCACCATGTCTAACTGGTCCGCGTAATGCATAGCCATAGAAACGGACCAGGGGCCAGCCATCGGGGTTATCTGTGTATTCAAGCCGAAGATGCGCTTGGGAACTTCCAGTATATCCTTGGTTTGAGATTGCTGATCGTAATTCAGATAAACAAAGGACGGCGTGATGCTGAGACCCTCAAGGGGGGTGATTGAGCTTGCCAGTTTGAAGCCCTGACGGACGGTTGAAGAATCGTCCTTTGACTGCTTATATAAAGGCAGGTAAGCATCCATTTCACGGTCATAAACATTCCAGGCACTGGCCTTATCCAATTTTTCCCGAATAGTACTCATGCTGACGTTGAGGGCATCATTCCATAGTCTGTGACTGAATTCAACTTCATAAGCATACAGATGATTGTTATTAAACTGATAGACTTCATTGTTTGTTTCGCGAAACGCATACGGTCTGCCAGAGTTGCCAAATTCGTATGAAGGACGGAATTCGTCGCGGGCGTAAGACTTGATGTGGCTGCCTGTATTGAGCGGAATATCAAATCCGCCCTGCAGTTGGAGGGTATCCATGCCGGTTTTATCAAAAGACATTGGTCTTTTGGTTCCGACCATCCGGGTTTTCCAGTGCTGGTCGTCCAGGCTGGATACCATGATGCCGTTGCCGTTTGTGGCGTGAATGAAATTTCCCTCCCCCAGATAAACCCCAACATGGTTGATGCGTTTTTTTTGGGAAAAAAATACGAGATCCCCCGTTTTCAGTTCATCTTCGTCAATTCTTTGAAGTTTTGGAAAACTGAACTGAGCGGCAGAGTTGTGTGGAAGCTCAATCCCGAACAGGCTGGAATAAATCGTTCTGGCAAATCCCGAGCAATCCATTCCCTTCGAACTGGTTCCGCCGCTTCGATACGGAATGCCCACATAATCCTTCATTTCCTCCTGAAGTTTCAGATCCGAAAAATCCGATGGAGAATATTGAAATGAACTCGGTCGGGGGGCAGTGCCTGGAGCGACCTTTTGGGACGACTTCTTTTTCGACAGGGTCTGCGTTGCTTTGCTTTTTTTACCGGGTTTTTTTGTGGAGAGTTTTGGGGAGGAATGTTTTTTCAGTTGTTTGAGACCAGATTTTCTCTCAGCCGTTTTTGCCGAAACCTTTCGGTTTCCGGTATCAGGTTTAGATCGGGTCTGTTTGCCATGAACATTTGCGGACGTCAAAATGAAAAAAAGGCAACATACGACTGAAAAAAAGTTTTTGAAAGCTTGATTATAAATAGTTCGATTTTTCATTGTTTCACATTCGTGGGTAACAGGATGAGGCGCTGGCGGAAAATCACTTAAATTGAACAGGCATTCCGCCCTCTGAACTCAAGATGTCATACTGAACGAGCAAATGACAACATCACCAGTATTATGTGATTCCTTTCAATAGGTTATCATACATCAGCAGAAAAATTTCATGTTTATGGCGACCATGATCATGCAATTCAGGCTTGAACATAGAATATTTGGGGACACTTTGTCAATACCCAAGACGCCGATGAAAAATCACCACTGAATTCGGGGATAATACTAAGAAAGGTATTTCAAGTCAATGAAATTGGGAAGCGTATATTGCGGGGAAAAGGGGGAAGGCGAAAACGTATATTAAGCAGAAAATGTTTAAAAAGGCTCTCCTTGATCAGAAGAGCCTTTTTATGATGTAAGCAGTCGGACAAAAAATGAGAAGGGATTCATCTTCCGCTATTTACACATCCCACCCCCACCACTACCTCCCCGCCATAATGGGGCTCCAGTAACTGGATCACGCAGATCAATAGTGCTACCGTCAATTGTAATCGACATAGCCACATTTTGATCAACCCCATTGTAATTGACTGTGAAGCCTTTTGCGGTAAGAGTATCACCAATCACAGGATAATCCACATTCTGGCTCGTCCAGTAAAAGACTGGTCCGATGCCGTAAATCTGAACATTGCCTGTGGCGGTGGCAAGAGTCAAGCCGCCACCCATTGCAGAAACAATCACATCTCCTGTGAACGTAAAAGGAACTCCGGAAAGGATATCGTGAATCGGCCCTGTTCCATCCCCTGGGCCCCTACCCTGCCCAGCAAGACCCATTCCCGCCCCAAACAAAACCATCGCACATACCAAAACCATGCTGATTAAATGCTTTTTCATTACATTCTCCTTTTGCTTTTCTTTAGACTGAGTTGTCGTTAAATGAAAATCCCCGTTTATCTTACGGTAAAATTCCACCGCTTTTGAATGACTATCGTCGTGTTCGATAGCTTTTGATTGTATAACGATACCAGTCTGCAAAGGTTACAATATATTTTTTATGGCTTTGTAAATATATCCTTCTGTCTCGCTGTCACCTGGCTGACGAGACATCTTATAACAAGGTAATCATTCAGACTTCCCTCTCCCAATGGGGGGAGTGAACGGTTATATTTATGAAAAAAGATTCCGCAATACTTTTAACTCTTTTTCCGTAAGATGGCGATTCTGAACCCCCATTTCTTTAGCTTTCTTTTGGCAGGTTTTGCATAAACCTGTTTTCTGGTTGTATGCTGGAACTGTATGATGAACCGGACACATGGCTTGACCCAAATCAGGGATACTCCTAGTCTGTCCTTTTAGAAACGCAATCACTGCTGGATCTTTATCATATTCCTTCAGACCATTGTTAATAAGTTTCCATTTACAAGAAGAACATAGTTGTCTGGCCTGATCCAATACAGGGGATTCAGGGTGGTACAAGCATTTGGGTTCTGTGATATCGTGGGTTGATTCAGTTGTTGAAATATCTTCGAAGAAAGTGTCAATTCGATCATCTTCACTTTTTTCAGGAATATTTTTGGATCGAAGGGAGGGCGTTTTAGGTTTGTCAGCCCTCTTGGCCTTGCTTTTGCCATTAGTTTTTCTGTGGCGGGTTGGTCTGGGCCTCTGTACTTGAATGGGTGGAGTTATTGTCTGAGATTTTTTCTCAGCAGGAATGGGGTGAGTTATTTCAACAACTGCTTCTACTGATTCAATTTCGTTCTCTGGAATTAAAGCTTCCATATCTATACCCGCATAATTGAATTTCTTATCCGTTTGAAGCAAAGGTGTCTCCTGAGAAGATGAAATTTCAAGAGATGTTATAGAATCTGTTATCAAATCAATCGTTTTATCCTTAATGTCCTGGAGCTTTTTTTGTTTCTGCGCTATCATAACCTCAATAGCATCAATAAAGGACCTATAACCCTGAATGTCTTTAGAATAGGTGATAGCCATCTCATCGTATAATTTGAATACATCTACCGATTTATCGTCGAGCGTGATTGACATGATAAAATATTTCCTTTGTTTTATTTTTCGAAATACGGTCTTAGTTGTTCCATAGTAACAAACTTCCTAATGAAAGTTTCATGGAATAATATTATAAGAGTTTAAAATAATCAACCTTGCATCTCATTTTTATTGATATATTTCAACACAAAAAATAATTTTATTAATGTATGAATTTACCGAAATTAAGACAATATCTTTGATATGGCAGTCCATTTGAGATTATTTAACTGCTACTCGTTTATACAATTTATCGAGTAGTTGTTGCGCTCCGGCAGTATCTCTTACCCGAACAGCGCCAAAGACGAATTGACCTGCTTGCTCAACCACTACATTTCCATACAGCGGATCGCTTGCTTTCAGTGAAATCTGATGCTGCATCTGAGCAATTTGGACGTTTTTATCTGATGTTTTCAGATATTTGGCGTACTGATCAAATGCCTTTCGCGCCGCCGCCCTGGAATTTTCAAGCACCATGAAGACCTGAACCTGTTCATTATTCAGAACGGCATCAGCCACAATCCCCTTGCGCAAAAAATCATATCCAAGAAGGCTTTGAGCGATATAACGTATGCTCTTTCTCTCTATAGCCGGGATAATGAACGCCTCAAGTTCTTTGGGTCTGCTTTTGTTCTGCGGGAGTTTTTTAGAGATGGCCTGGGCGTATGCAAGGAATATGTCCGGGCCTGGATTCGTTGTTCCGCTTGCCTGGAGCCGCACAAAATATTTGTCCTGATAGAAAAGAAGTTGAGATGAAGAAGCCGTTCCTTCAGCACCTACATTTACATCCATATCATCTTTTCTTCGGTAATTTGCATACATTCCGAAAGCATCCAGCAGAGAGCCCATTTTATAAATATCGGCATCAAATGCTGCCTGCGGATTATTCTTGTTTACATATCTGGCAAAAGCAAGAGCCTGAAATCCGTATGGGAAATAGAGTTCTGATTCGCCATTGATGTGATCAAATAAAGTTTCTTTGTCAAATAGGGTTACTTTGCCATCCATAGGCCAGTCCACGATACATGCGGGAGTAGGCAACGCTTTGGCGATCTCGGTTTCAACAGCGTAACCCGGGATCGAAGCATGGAGCAACCATGTGATAATCAGCAGGGTGATTCTATATGTTTTCTGCATGTACCTTCCTCTAAGGCCGCTAAACCAGCAATTCTCTGGCTCTTACCATTTTTGCCCTGATATTGAGCCCATTGACACAGTGTGCAACGCAATTCGAACAGTCAAAGCATGCCAGGGCAGAAGCGGACGCAGGGATTTCACGGTAGGTAGCCAAGGCCAGTTCGTGGTTTCTGTAGCCTTCTGCATACATCAGCGAACGGTTGATCGTGCTGATTTCCACGCCGATTGGACATGTTCCTTCGCATTTTCCGCATAAATGACAGTAATAGGGTTTCACGGCGGCATCGTAACGTTTCAGGATGCGCTCGTCCGCAAGTTCAAAGGACATCCCCATTACGGAAATATCTTCCTTGAGCTGAGACAAATCTTTCATACCTGGAATTGCAGCAGTGATATTCGGGTTCCGCAGCGCCCATTTGAGTGCTGCCTGGTGGGGGCTGATCTTTCCCAATACCTCGGTTGCATACCCGCCTGCCATGGTTTTCATTGCAATGATACCTATATTCGCTTTGGCAGCCCGTTCTATCGCCGTAGTAATATCGTTGTCGCTTTTAAAATTGACGGACACAAGCGCTGTATCAAAGAATCGATCAGGATCATCCACAAGGGCATTGAGTATTTCAGCTTGATTTTTATGTGTGGTGATACCGCAGAAGCGCACCTTGCCCTGCTCTTTCAATTTAATGAGCGCTTCACGTGTTTCAGGAATGAATATTCTCTCTTTATCGGTAAGACTATGGAGCTGGATCACATCAATATAGTCTGTTTCAAGCGCCTTGAGGCTTGTTTCAACATCATTGATAATGTCCGCTTTTGACACTGAAGATGGTTGTGTCTTTGTCGCCACAAATATCTTATCTCGCCTGCCTTTCAATGCCTTGGATACAATCTCCTCGTTTTTTCCTCCCATATATTTTCTGGCTGTGTCCACATAGTTGACACCGTGATCAAAGGCGACTTTTATCACTTCGGGCTCAGGCGTCAGCATCGCCCCAAAGCTTACGACAGTGATTTTCAGTCCGGTTCGGCCTAAAGTCCGATATACAGGTGCTGGAAAGACAAATGGTTCTTCCGCAGAATAGTATTCCGCTGCTTTGGCAAGGGTATTTCTCCCAAGGAGGGCTGAAGTTGTCCCCAACACGCCGACTTTCAGAAACTCTCTCCTGTTCAATTCGGTGAATCTATCTCCTTTAACCATGGCAACCTCCTTTATTGATATAATGTTTCAGACAAGACCAAATCGGATGAAAATACAGCATTGCTTTGAATGTATGGGATTAGTTTCTTTTTAAGGATGATGGCAATGTACAAACATTCTGATTGTTGTTGAAAGAACCATTTTGGTTACTGTTAACACAAAACCTGTTGTAAATCAAAGTAATACCATACATGATTATCATCTTTTGCCAGGAAATCATCTCATAAACTTCCTTGACAGCACCCAAAACAGGTGCTAACTGAAAACTTTTAAAAAAGCGATTTCTTATCACCAAGTCTTACGGTGTAAAAGGGCTGAAGGCTGCGTTTGCCAGTTATGGTGAAATAGGTACTTGTGGGCGGACCGGATATATTATTGCGCGACGCTGAGCCGTTGCCCTGCGCATTTTCTAAAAGGGGAATCCAAGGCGATTTATAGCTGTTTATCTCAATTGCACGGGAAGAGACATAGGTGGGGTTTATTTTTACGAAATTCATTCACACAAGAGCGGCCATCGTTTCCAGGAGATATTCAGACTGGAGTCTTCGGTCAAAACTTACTGTCGCCATTATTTCTCCTGTGATACTGATCTTGTTGTTTGCCGGATTGGCCTATAGCTGGTTTTTCTCCGATTTTGTCAGTACGGCAATGGAGAGATCCTACCGGATGCAATGCCTGGCTCAAGCGGATGAAATTGAAAAAATATTGGAAAAATGTCGTATTGAGCTTATTTACCTGTCGAAAAAACAGATTACGATTGAAGATGCAAAAGCTTTTCTGGAATATCACAACCAGACTGGTGGAAATATTTATAGGGAAGTTGGTTACATTGGTTTAGAAGATAACCATCGATTTTTATTATGGAACACGGGAACTTCGATTCTGGATATTCAGCCGGATCAATGGCAGGAGATGAAACCCAATCCAATGGTTCTCTTTGAAAATCTTCGATTGCTTGAGCCGGATCATGTTTATATCTCGGACATTTATGAAATATTTTATCCGATTCCTCAGAATCAAAACGGGAATTCAACTTCATCTGTTGTCATCCGGATGGCGGTGCCATGTACGAAAGAAGACGGGAAACCGGAAGGCTTGATTTTTTTCGGTATTGATATGGTTTATCTGAGAAATATTTTGTCGCTGTATAACTCCGCCAAGTCTCCTCTGTACGCATTCCCCCAATCTCCCGAACTTCGAAACAGCTATCTTTTCGATATGCAGGGCTGGATGCTGTTTCAATCCGAAAACATGGATGATCCCAACACCCGATTATCTACGTTGCGAATACGAAAAGGATTTACTGGTATATCCGGCAAACCTGATTTTAAGAGCGCTTTTCTGCCGGACACAGAAAATCAGATTTACTGGAAAATGGTTACGGCTGTTCGGTCCGGAAATCACAGTCTGCTCAGAACCGATCAAAAAGGGTTAATAACGATGATCTTGGGCGATAGATTTTCGTTGGTTTATGCACCCGTTCCATTTAGATCCCAAGCAGGCAGAGAACCGGAAATCATTTTCGGACTTGCTTACCTGGATCGATCCAGGCTGACGCTGCCCGAACTCATACAGCTTAGGTATTTCCTTCTATTGGTCATGATTTTTGTGATTATCGTGGTCATTGCAGCTATTCACATTCTTTCTGTTACCGTTTTTAAAACTGCTGGAAAGAAGGACTATCCAGATTCTGGAACCAATATTTTGAGACCCGTTTATGGAGACGATGCGCTGTGTTCAAAGCAGGAAATATCTGTCGCTGAAAATACCAAAGATCAGATGACTTCTTTGCCTCCTGAACTGGTTGATGGATTAATTCGAAGAAGCAGGGTGAAACAGAAGGAAGGTGAAAAGGAAAAGATCATGCCTGGTGAAAAACGTCCTGAATTCGGTATGGGAGATTTACGGACAACAGGAATGGGTGAGGCTGAGATGGTCGAAATCCGGCAAATACTCGTGAAAGAGTCGCCTAATATCCCTGATGCGACTCCTCCTGTCAGGAAGGGAAATCAAGGGCGATCCACCAGTACTGGGCGGATGGATGGCCTGCCAGATGGCCTTAGCAAACGCCAGCAAATAATATTTCCTTTTATTCTTGAAAATGGCGGAATCACCAGGCATGAATATCAGGAACTGCTTGGAGATGGCTTTCCGATCCGGGCTGCGCAATACGATCTTGAAAAGATGGTCAAAAAAGGTTATGTGAAAAAGATCGGCAAAGGGCAATCAGCTCATTATTATCCAACTGGCTCCACGCTGTTTGGGATTGAAAATCCCGGCAGGAAGGTATATCCTGAGACCTCATAGCTGACGATTATTCGTCCTGAAATAGCAAAGAATCCAATCAGAAAGATAATGCGTTTGGCTGCCACAAGACAGCCTCCTTCGTGCTGCCTTGCCGGAAACCTGATATTTCATTATATGGTTGAAAATAAATGATCTGGATGATATAGACCGTGCGATAGTTGTCTTTGGTATTGAATTTGAACGATAAATCAATAACATGTTGATAACAATAATGATAGTTGTCACTTTTTAAAATGATGATTTTTATTGGACAAATATAATGCCAATAAATAGCATATTGATTTTGCGTACGTCAACTTACTGTTAATTAATAAAAATATTGCTGGTCGCAAAAACTTTGTTAAAGCCAGTGAATATTTTTTTGCAGCTTCCGGATTATGTTACTTATTGTATGTTTTTGAAATGAAAGGATTTTGAAATGAAAAAAGTTGTTATTCTTTCTGCGGTTTTGTTGGCTGGTATTTCTTTTCAGTCGTGTTCAAAATCAATTAATGACCGACCGGATGCTGTCGATCAAATGACATCAACGAATCCGGAAACTGCCGGTTCTTCATCCCGGTCCGGTCCTTTTCTGATATCATCCAATGAAGACAGTGCAAAAGAAGATGTGGCGCATCAGTCTGAGGACGCAAAATGGCCAGTAAAAACTGAAACGTTAGAACAAACCAAATCAGTAGAAAAGTCTTCTCAGGCATCAAAAAAATATGAAAATGCCAAATTGCCACTGCCAAATACTGCAAAAATTGGTGAATGTATGGGCAAAGTAACGATTTCGGGTGAATATTCTGAAGTCGAAGAAATGGTGCTGGTCAGCGAAGCAACATCAAAAACAATTACAGCACCGGCAGAATATAGGGAAGTCGATGATGAATGCGTTTTAAAAGAGGCTAGCACCAAAATTGTTAAAATACCGACAACCTACAAAATGATTGAAGAGGATGTCGTGATAACCCCTGAAATAAGAAAAACAGTTATAATTCCAGCCAGATATAAAGAAGTTACAGAGAAAGTTATGGTGCATCCGGCCCGGAAAGTGTGGAAGGCGACAGATAAGGAAGGTAAAATCATGAAGCTGGTGATGGAGCCTGATCAGTACGAAGACGTGAAAAAGCAGGTACTGGTTGAAAAAGAAAGAAGTGAAGTTCAAATTATTCCGGCTGTCACCCAAAAAATTAAGAAACGGGTTGTCGATCAGCCAGAAAGAGCAGAGAAACAGATAATTCCTGCAATTACAAAGAAAATTAAAAGACAGATACTGGTATCGGATGCAAATACCAAAACGGTTGAAATTCCGGCTAAATATCGTGTAGAAAAAAGAAGAATCAAGGTAGTTCCGGACAGTGAAGAATGGCAAGCCGTTCTATGCAACGAAACTGCAACCCACGATATCATCAAGCGACTTCAGGGCGCCCTGATTGCAAAAGGGTATAATCTTAGTGCTGCAGACGGAAAAATGGGGGCGGCTACAAAAAAAGCAGTTACAGATTATCAGAAATCTCTTGGATTTGAAAGTTCTGCAATTCTTTTGAAGACTTTGGAATCACTTGGGATAAAATAATTCAGGTTTCCTGGTAAACCGATATGGATGATGCCGGAATCTAAAAGGCGGAAGGAAACCCGATGTCATGTTGCCTGACTTCTTTTACCGGCTGTCATCACAGGCAGTGACAAATGCGACACCTTCAGATATTTTCCACAGGACATTAAAGTCATATACTTTCATTCCAAAATGGCTTTTTTGAGGTGTGGACGCATAATAGGCGGGCCTGGGGTCCATCATCAGCAATTGTTCGATGAGCAGCGTCAACCCTGGGTATCCGGACTGTTCTTTTTCAAGGCAAAAGTCTCTGGCTTCCGGACTGAAATAGACCAGCATGCGGGCTTCCGGGATGTTTGGGGCAAATCCGCCACAGGCATTGGAAATAGCGTCAGTGTATGGCAGATATGGCTTGATATCCAGAACAGGGGTGCCATCCAAAAGGTCAACGCCTCTTAGGTAAAGATGGGTTTCTTTATTTTCCCGGATTATCTTCTCAAGCAGGACTGCCGACAGGCCGATGGGATTGGGTCTAAAGCCGGAACGGGTTGAAAAAACCCCGACTCGGCGGTTTCCGCCCAACCGGGGCGGGCGGACAGTCGCCTTCCAGTTGTCCCTCATGCAGGAATGAAAGACAAAGATGATCCAGACATGGGAAAAATCCTCAAGCCCTTTGAATGCTTCCAGTTGATCGAATGGAGGAAACACCTTTAATATGGCGCGGGCTTCTGTTGCCAGGCCGGGCTGGCGAGGAATGCCAAATTTTTCCTTGAAACAGGAGTCGATGATACCAATCGGTTTAAACGTGAATTCCATAGTGGATTTTAACATACCGCAAGCATGTAATACGACGGAAACAGGTTGTCAATAAAGCATTTATCCGGTGAAATATGGAATTGGGCTTTGAGTGGGGATATGATTTTACCGAGGGTGTTCGCGGTAAACATTTTCGTGCAATGCAATCTGGATATAAAATTACCATCAGGCAGTCTGATGGTACAACGATTGTAAAAGAAGTTGCACCTGTACCCGAAGAATGTATGGTCGTTCTATCACCAGATATAAGGGAATACTTTCCTGATTCTGAATCAGTGAATACAGCTTTGCGGTCACTGATCAATCTGATTCCTGTTAAACAGTGCATGACTGCGAAAGAGCCTTGTGCAAAATAAGGAGTTAATGCAATCATGACGGCGACATCATCA
>SESB01000846.1_pt1 | contig 21660 bp, 24 predicted proteins | sample 3171441 | NCBI WGS metagenome assembly SESB01 (sample SAMN06051867, study PRJNA518727) | freshwater metagenome | biome: subpolar coniferous forest; feature: holomictic lake; material: water; isolation source: holomictic Lake 227, 6 m depth | place: Canada: near Kenora, Ontario | collected... | reverse complement strand
CGAGTAAGGATGAGTTTCATAGTTCAAGTCCCCTTATCGCGCTGTAGATGTGTAAGGAAGTAACGCTACTTCACGACTGTTCTTTACCGCTGTTGCGATTGAACGCTGGTGCTGTGTGCATGCACCTGTAACGCGGCGAGCGCGGATTTTGCCGCGATCAGAGATGTACTTGCGAAGGGTGGCAATATCTTTGTAATCGATATATGTGACCTTCTGCTGGCAGAAGCTGCAAGGCTTCTTCTTAAATTTCTTATTAAGGGCCGCAGCTTTTGCGCCCTTATTCTTCGGTTCACGAAGCGTCTTATTATTTCTTGCTCCCATTGTGGTGCTCCTTTTCAAGATGCCCTAGTCCAGTTGCTTTTCAACACTTGGTACTAGGAATGGATAGTTGGTTTATTTAAAAGGGTGGCTCGTCAGTTGTTGAGGAAGTTCCCCAACCACCGCCAGCTGGTGACGATGAAGCTGCTGCCCAAGGATCTTCGTTAAATGAATCAGCTGCAGCGGGTGCAGAGAATCCGCCACCAGTTCCGCCAGTGCGTTGGGCCTTAGTGACCTTTGCAGTTGCGTTACGTAGTGAAGGTCCGACTTCATCAACTTCTACCTCAAAGACAGTGCGCTTTTCGCCTTCTTTAGTTTCATAAGAACGTTGCTTTAAACGACCAGAGAGAATGACGCGCATTCCTTTTGTCAGTGACTCGGCAACATTTTCTGCTGCTTGACGCCAGATCTGACATTGAAGGAAAAGGCTCTCGCCATCTTTCCATTCATTAGTTTGCTTATCTAAATAGCGTGGGGTTGAAGCTACACGAAACTTTGCAACTGCCGCACCCGAGGGTGTGAAACGAAGCTCTGGATCATCGACAAGGTTGCCGATCATTGTGATTGTTGTATCTCCTGCTGCCATAACTATTTCCTCTTCTCTACTCGTGGAGTCCGTGCTTATTAATTATTCTGGGCGAATTACTTTGGTGCGCAGAATTGCTTCATTCAAATTGAGTTGGCGATCCAACTCTTTGATTGCAGCTGGTTCGCAGTTCATATCAATGACTGCATAAATACCTTCGCCTTTTTTCGCAATTTCAAAAGACATACGACGACGGCCCCACAAGTCGAGCTTGTTGACGGTTCCACCGCTATCTTTAATGATCTTGAGATATGTTTCTAGGCTTGGTGTGACTGTGCGTTCTTCAAGTTCTGGATCAAGAATGACCATAAGTTCATAGTGACGCATGCGTTAACCCGACCTCCTCTGGACTAAGACGGCCACGGCATTTCCGTGACAGGAGGGTTAATACTTTTCTTAACCGAGCCAGGTGGCTGAGTTAAGAGCGCTAAGGGTAAGGCTTAGAGGCCTCAAAGAGTAAATCGAGCAGGGTTTCCTGTGTATTTCGCGCCCGTAATGCCCGTTTTATTAGGGTGGCCGCCAAGTAGGCCGTGGCCACAATGCGAAGCAAGGTGATGGTGGCATAACCGCCTTGTTGCAAACCAAAATGCGCACCAGTGAAAATCGCCAGGTGCTGCCAAATTGCAACGTGATACACGGTTTCAGCAATCTGCCAGATCCAGAATGCATGTAGATCTTTTTTATCACGCAGTGCAATTACAGCTAATGGTGTTAGCCATAAAACATATTGTGGTGAATACACCTTGCTGGCAATCATTACGACGGCTAAAACAATAAAAGCAACGGATGCCAATGTCGGGGTGTCCTTTAATTCAAAGAGAAATATGACAACCGAGGTCAAGCCTATTAATAAAAGTAACAGCGCTAAGTAATTCAGGTTGGTAAGACCAAAACCTAGTTGTTGCAGCGCTAACCATAAAGAACCCCAGTCAGCTTTGCGATCCATATTTAATTTATAGAAGCGCCACCAACCGGTTGGGGTAGTTAAGGCAAAGGGCAAATTAATTGCAATCCACACTGCAATAGTTGTTCCTAAATATTTGAAAACTTCTTTAATCTCATTACTGCGCCATAAGATAAATAAAATTGGTAAAAGCAAAAATACTGGCAGAAACTTAGTTGAGATGGAGATAGCAAGTGCAATTGAACTGTAAAGATATTGTTTTCGATCAAACCAATATATTGCCAGCATCATTGTTGCAATTGCCCAAAGATCCCAATTGATATACAACGAGGCAATCATGGCCGGAGCAACGGGAACTAGATAAGCAAACTCGGGTTTAATTTTTCGAACTATCAGCACTACTGCAATAAAGAGCAGCGCCAGCAATAAGGCGTTGAGATTAAAATAAGAAATAGGTGAGTGCGCGATAAAAGATGTTGCATACATAACTAAACCAGTCAGAACTGGATATTCAACCGAGTTAGTTGCACTGGCATAAGGCCAAGCATTAGTAGCCATTCCACGTTCGCCAAATAGTGAGGGTAAATCGCTATAACAGGCGTGAATATATTGATCGGGTGTAGCCCATGTGGTGCTTTCGCAATGTGAAAACTTGGCAAAAGAAAGTAATGAAGCCAAAATTGCCAGCGCAAGTAAAGCTTTAAAGCGCATCGGCATTATGGCTTGTGGTGTTGGACTCCACCAGAAGTCATCACAACTGGATCAAGTCCGCCAATATTTGCTGGTGCAGGAAAATCCATAATTGGTTGGCCTTTGAGCGCACCCTTCATAAATCCAGTCCAAATCGTTGCTGGGAAAGTTCCGCCAGTAACTGAAGTTAAACCACCAATTCCATTAAGTGTTTGAGTCGCATCATCTCTAAATAAAGCAACCGATGCAGCTAATTGTGGTGTGTAACCACTAAACCAGGCCGATGCATTTGATTCAGATGTTCCTGTCTTACCTGCAGCAGGTCGACCTAACGCTAAGGCCGCCGATCCAGTTCCACCATTTACTACACCTTTTAACGCATAGGTTAAATCGGCCATTACATCTTTAGCAAAAACTTCTTGAGTTTCAGGTTTAGCTTGGAACAGCAAACCTTTATTAGGGCCTGTGACCGAATCAATTAAATATGGTTTGGCTTTAATTCCTTGCGCAGCAAAAGTTGCATACGCATTTGCTACATCAATCACGTGCGGACTAGCAGCACCAAGTACAACAGAAGGCGTTGGCATCATCGCGACTGAATCGGGAATTCCTGCACGTCGGGCAACATCTACAACTGCAGCTGGACCAACTTTAATTCCAAGAGGAACGTAGACCGTGTTAACTGAATGCTTTGTAGCAAAAGCTAAATCGATTTGGCCCCAACCTTCATCACCATAATTTGAAACTGGATACGGCTTACCTGCATCATCAAATACTTGTGGTGTATCTCCATTCCACATGGAAGTAAGTGGAATTCCTTGTTCAAGGGCGGCAACTAGCGCGAAAGGTTTAAAAGTTGAACCGCCTAGAGCGATGGATTGTGTTGCATCGCTGAGTTGGCGAACTAAATAATCACGGCCACCATATAAAGCCACAATCTCGCCAGTTCCAGGGCGAATTGCAACTAAACCAATATGTAAATTATCTGGAGCTTTCTTAGGATAAAACTTATTAACGGCATCGACTGCAGCTTGTTGGGCTTGTTGATCCAGCGTGGTTTTAATGACGTAACCACCGACAAGTAATTGCTCTTGTGTAAAACCTAATTTAGCTAACTCTTTTTGCACCGCTTCCAACACGTGACCGCGCGGACCGCTGAACTGCCCGGAAGTTGCGCGAGGAGCGATAGTCGGGAATTTTGTTTTTGCTGCATCAGCTTTGCTCAACCAACCGGCGCTGACCATTCCATTAATAACATATTGGAACCGCCCCTTTAATCGTGCAAGATTTGCTGCGCTATAAGAAGGATCGTATAAACCTGGAGAGCGCAAAATAGATGCAATCACAGCAGCTTGCGCAGTTGTAAGTTGATCAACATTGCGATTGAAATATTGCTGTGAAGCCGTCATTACTCCATAAGAGCCACGACCAAAATAAATACTATTTAAATAGTTTTCAAAGATTTGATCTTTCGACATTTGATTTTCGAGTTTGATCGAAATTACAAGTTCTTTAATTTTGCGTTGAATGGTTCGGCTGGGAGTTAAGAACGCGGTCTTGGCATATTGCTGCGTAATTGTTGAACCACCTTGAAGTGATCCACCCTTTAAATTATTGAGTAAAGCGCGCAAAATTCCAGTAACACTAAATGCTCGGTTGGAATAGAAACCGCGATCTTCAGCCGCTAGAACGGCGTGACGTACTTTCAAAGGAATTTTTACTAATGGAACTATCTGACGGTTTTCACTTCCGATACGGCCAATCTCTTCACCATTTGAGTATTGAATAATTGTGGATTGGCTATTAACAAAAGCATTAACATCGGGGATTTTTACCGTGAAGTAAGCCAGCGCAAAAAGAACGGCGCCAGCGATAAAACCAAAGCCAGCAAGGAAGATGCCACCTCTGATTAATACTTTGCGGAGCATTTGATAAGGCTACCGTGCGGCGTAATCCTCGTCCTCCAAGGTGCGTACCTTGCGAGGCGCCTTACGTTCGCGGCCATCACCCAAAATGAAGGAAGCGCACAGGTGATTCCATGAGCATTCACGACAAACCTCGACGATGTACACGCGAAATTCACCGAACTCACTTTCCATCTCGGTTAATTCTTTTACATTCTTAATGCGACCTGAGTACTGACCTAGCTGCTCACCAAAGGCATAGCGAAGTTCAACTAATGCGCTCTTTTTACATACTGGGCAGTTCCGTGTTGTTTTTTCACCATGCCATTTAGCTGCCCGAAGTAAATAAGGATCGGCATCGCAGGCATCAACCACACCGCGAAAGAGCGCCATTAAAGTGGCGCGCTTATCCAAGGAGTAATCGATGTAGGCACGTTGCGATTTCATTAGAGCCAAGAATAATCCTTCTGGTGCCAGTACGCTCACGGTTATGAATTTTTTTGGATTACTCAGACATCCAAGATTTTCACGCCTTCTGGCTATTCGTTGGACTGGGCAGGCCGTAGATGGAATTTTCCAGAGTGCGTTGGCCTCTTTTGTTCTCTTTTCCCCTGAACGACAAGCCAATGCACTAAGTGCGGCCGTGGCATTTGCCGTCGTGCTCTTGCCATATTCAATTGTGGGACCTTTTGTTGGAACGGTATTAGATCGAATTTCGCGCCAACGACTGCTGTTCATTTCAAATTTAGTACGAAGTGCCAATTTATTATTAGTCGCCCTCTTTATTTTTAGTGGCTCTACCGGGGTGGAGTTAACGGTTGTGGTTCTGGTGGCGTTTGGAATCAATCGTTTAATTTTGGCGGCATTGTCGGCAGGTTTACCGCTGCTTGTTGATTCACAATCTTTAGTTACCGCAAATGCGATGGCTGTGACTGGCGGATCAGTGTTGGTAGTTGTTGGTGGCGGTATTGGTGTTGGGGTTCGCGCGCTAGTTAACTCTTTAGCCCTTGCTAATCATGCCGATGCGCTACTTATTCTGATTGCGGCGCTTGGTTATTTTGTCGCGGCGCTATTGACTAGTCGATTGTCGCGATTTGAAATCGGTCCGCAAAAACATGAAATGAAGCAAGCAAGTTTTTCTCAAGGTTTTATCGAGATGCAAGAGGGTCTGCATTTTTTAAAAATCCACTCCGACGTGGCGCGTGGAATTATTGCTACTGCAATTCATCGTGGGGGATTAACTGCCTTAACGTTGACGGGTTTGTTGCTAGAACGTAATACTTTTAATGACCCTAATCTGCCTGAAAACGGTTTAAAGGGTTTTGGTTTTGCAATTTCATTTGCTGGGGTCGGTGTATTTCTTGGCGCTTTCTTAGCCCCTTATGGAGTTTCTAAAGTTGGTCGCCACCGTTGGATTCGTTATGGAATTTTTGCAAGTGCGCTTTCGCCATTAGTACTTGCTACTGCGCACACTCAAGTGACGTTAATTATCACTGCATTCTTAGTTTCTTTCTTTGGACAAAATGTAAAAGTAACAAGTGATGCGCTAGCGCAATCGCGCATTGATGATTACTACCGGGGCCGCGTTTTCGCCGTCTATGACGTATTAGTAAATGGTGCAATTGTTTCTGGCGGATTGTTAGCTGCGTTGTTACTTCCTACCTCAGGTTTATCAACTTCGGTGCCGTTATGCGTGTGTGCCGCTTATGCTTTAGTTGGCTTGCGCTTACTTCGTACTTCGGTTTTTCCACCAGTTCAGTAATTCTTCGGTCGCCGCCGCTTCACCAATTTGTCCGCGCTCTAATCGAAGTTCCATTAAGAAATCCATGGCGGCACCAACATCACGGGATGGTTTTAAACCAAGTAAGTCCATGACTTGTTGACCATCTAAATCTGGGCGGATCTTAGATAGTTCTTCTTGTTCCATTAATACGGCGATACGGGCTTCTAGTGAATCATAAATACTTGCAAGGCGAGCGGCCTTTGCTTTGTTTCTTGTCGTGCAATCGGCACGGGTTAAAACATGTAAATGCACTAATAAATCCCCGGCATCTCGCACATATCGACGCACGGCAGAATCAGTCCATTCCCCGTCACCATAGCCGTGAAAGCGCAGATGCAGTGAGGTTAACGTTTCGACAGCTTCTACGGTGTCACCATCAAAACGCAGTTCCTGTAAGCGTTTTTTGGCCAGACGTGCCCCAACAACTTCATGATGGTGAAATGAAACTCCACCGCCATCTATAAACGCACGGGTTTTAGGTTTCCCAATATCGTGCAAAAGTGCAGCCAGGCGAATAACAAGGTTGGGTCCACCTAATCTATCTTCAAGTTGAATGGCTTGTTCCAGCACCGTTATTGAGTGTTCATACACATCTTTATGGTGGTGGTGTTCATCAACTTCAAGACGTAATTTAGGAATTTCAGGCAAAGTTAAATCGGCAAGTCCGGTGTCAACTAAAATTGTTATTCCTTTACGGGGATTATCCGACATTAAAATCTTTGTGAATTCATCGCGAACGCGTTCGGCAGAAATTATTGAGATGCGTGGCGCTAACTCTTTCATTGCCTCAATTACTTCTAAATCAATTTCAAACTCTAATTGACTCGCAAAACGTGCAGCGCGCATCATTCGCAATGGATCATCATTGAATGAATCCTGAGGTCGCCCAGGTGTACGTAAAGTTTTTTGCGACAAATCTTTTAAGCCATTAAATGGATCAATAAAAGTAGGTGTATCCGTTGTTAATTCCAGCGCCATGGAGTTAACCGTGAAATCACGGCGCGATAAATCGCCATTAATATCTTTTCCATATTCAACTGCGGGCTTTCGTGAATCGGCATCGTAATGTTCAGTGCGATACGTCGTTACTTCAACGGTTGTATCGCCACGTTTTCCAGCAACAGTTCCAAAAGCAATTCCGGTATCCCAAACATTGTCGGCCCACTCGTTTAATATTTTTTTGCTCTCTTGTGGCAATGCATTTGTTGTGAAATCTAAATCATTACCGAGTCGACCTAAAATTGCATCACGCACTGGACCACCAACTAGCGCCAAAGTGAAACCTTTAGCTTTGAAGGCTTGCGCTAAAGAGCTGGCCATCGGGGCGCGTTTAATGAGTGAGGCGATAGCTATCTCGCCTGCGGCTCCCAATGCGTTACTCACAATAAGTAAGGTTAGAGCAGTACCCTTGCTCCATGATCCCGGCACCTGGTGCGGGCAGCGAAGGTACGAAGAAAAAGCGGAAGCGTAAGCGCCCCGCCAACCGCGGCCCCCAAACAAATAACACGTCCACGCCTCAAAAAACAGCTCACCCAAAAAATAAGCGGCCTTATGCCAAACGCGTCGACGAAGTCAGCGCGGGTGGATTAGTTATTGATTCCACTGGAACCCAAGGTTTACTCATTGGTCGCATCGATCATAAAGATGCATCGGGTACGCGATTGTTGTGGTCGCTACCTAAAGGTCATATTGAAGAAGGTGAAACGCCAGAACAAGCTGCCATTCGCGAAGTCGCCGAAGAAACTGGAATCACTTCTGCAATTTCCAAACCTTTAGGTGTCATTGATTTTTGGTTTATGGCCGGTGGAAAACGCATTCACAAAACTGTGCACCATTTTCTATTTTCTGAAGTCAGCGGCGTACTAACTCCTCAAGTTTCCGAGGTAGATGAAGTCTCTTGGTTCCCACTAACTGAAATTGTGGATCGCTTGGCTTATCCCGATGAAAAGAAATTGATTGCGCGTAGTGGTGAGTTGAAAATATGAGAAAGTTTTTCTCGTTAGTACTTGTGGCTTTTTTTATTGCTGCACCAAGTCCAGTTGCACATGCCGAATCGCAAACTGTTCGTTTAGTTAGCGTTCCGCACCAAGAATTCTCGGGCTTGTTCCGAAATGATGAACTAGCTCAAGCTTTAACCCCGTCAGGAGTTTTAGGTCAGTTAGTTTTTGTTCCGCTCACTTCGCAAAAAATCTGGGTAATTGATCCGGCGTTAGTCGATGAGGTTGTAACAATGTCAACGAGTTACACCCTTGTAGATGCAGTTGAACCAGCTGGTTCAATTATTGCTGCCCAATGGTTGCGACAATTACGAAGAGTCACTGCACGCAATGATGTTGTTGCACTTGCTTATGGAAATCCCGATGTGGGTTTAGCTAAATCCCTTGCGCCCACTGAGCTTCGCACTTATTACGATTACGGTAAAACTCAATTAGAAGTTGCCCTTAATCGCACCGTACGCAGTGAGCCCAACGGGGGTTGGAGTACCGGCAAAGTGAGTTTAAATAACGCTCAAATTAATAACTACTCTGCCAACCGAAAAGCGCTCACTAATTTAATGAAAGAGGTAAGTGATCCGACTTTGGTCGCAATGCGCGCCAAATTAGCTCAACTTCTTTCGCCAACTTTGGATAAAACTAGCGCCAAGCACTTTGCAAATAGTGCGGCGATTTCAGTTGCTAACCAGTTACATCGCTTGCGAATTACTTCAGGCAAATATCAAATAACGACCGAGTCGGCTAAATTGCCAGTAACTCTTATTAATGATTTTCCAGTCGCCGTGCATGTGAAAGTTTCGATGTTGCCAATGAACTCCAGAGTTATTGTTGACAATGTAAGTGAGATTGATGTCCCGGCTCAATCGAAAGCCCAGCTTGGCGTCCAGCTCACGGTTGTGGCGCCAGGGCAAACAACGATTGTGGCGCAAATTGAAAGTGCCGATGGCGTACCTTTAGTTGAACCCAGCCTGCTTCAAATTAATTCAACCGTAATTGATAAGCGCGTCACCTGGTTTACAACTGGAGCGGCAATACTTCTCTTATTGGCCGCAGTGACTCAAAGTGTGCGTCGAGTGCGAAGGGGGCGAAATAATGAAATCTAATGAACTTTTCCGCGCCTCTGGAATTATGGCGCTTGGCACAATTATTTCACGCGTCACCGGTTTTATTCGTGGAATTTTAATTGTTGCTGTACTTGGAACCGTTTTACTTGCTGATACGTACAACGTTGCTAACACAATGCCAAATATTTTATACAACTTACTTGTTGGCGGAGCGCTCACAGCAATCTTCATTCCGCAGTTAGTTAAATCTTTTACTGACGAAGATGGTGGCGACGGTTTTGCTTCTCGCTTGATTACCACGGTTTCAATTGTTTTATTTGCTTTAGTTGCCGTTGGCGTGGTTTTTGCTCCTGCTCTCGTTCGTTTATACGCACCTGAATTCTTTTCCCCTGGATTTGAATCGGAAAAAGAAATTGCGATCGCATTTACGCGCTATTGCTTGCCTCAGATTTTCTTTTTGGGCCTTTTCACAATGCTGGGCCAAGTCGCAAATGCCCGCGGCTCTTTTGCCCCACTCATGTGGGCGCCAATCGCCAATAACATTGTTGGAATCCTATTATTCGGCGGTTTTCTTGTGTTTTCACAAGGTGTGACGATCTCCAGCATTACTTCTTTCCAGGTTGCATTGTTGGGCTGGGGAACAACATTAAGTGTGGTGATCCAAGCATTAGTTTTGTTGCCAGTTATTAAAAAGCTTGGCGTTAAATTACGCCCGCGTTTAGGAGTAAAAGGTTTAGGCAAATCTTTTGGTTTAGCGGGTTGGACTTTGGTGTATGTATTGATTTCACAACTGGGTTATTTAGTTACCGTGAATGTGGCAACTAGCGCGGCGGTGAGAAGTGCACAAGCAGGAATAACTAAAGGTGTTGGTTATACGCCATATACATATGCGTATTTTGTCATGCTGTTGCCTTATTCAATTGTGACAATTTCTATCATCACGGCGATTATGCCGCATATCTCAAAGTTAGCTCTGGATAAAAAAATCGATGATGTACGTTTTGAATTAATCCGATCAATTAAATTAGTTGGCGTCATTACGATTCCGGCATCAGTTGCATTTCTATTGTTTGGTCCGCTCATCACGCAAAGTATCTTTGTTGGAATCCCTGCAGCCGATTCGCAGTACATTGGTTACGTTCTGGCTGCATTAAGTTTTGGTTTAGTTGCACTCTCTATTAACTTAATTTTATTGCGTGGTTTTAATGCTTTTGAAGATACTCGCACCCCGGTTGTTTCCGTTTTGCTCATTAATATCGTTGCAGTTGCAATTTCGTATGCCGCATTGTTCTTAGTTAAAAATGAGTGGATAACAATTGGTTTAGGAATCGCATTTTCAGTAAGTTATTTGATTGGCCTGCCTTACACATTATGGCTACTTAAAAAACATACTGGGGCAATTAGAATTCGCGATTTTGCTGGCCAACATCTGCGATTAATTGGTGCAGCTTTCGCAGTAATGACACCGTTATTTGTCTTAGTTCGATATCTGGATTGGGCCGGCGTAAAACTCACAAAAATAACGCGTTTGGGTGAACTCGCAGTAATTATGGTTATCGCTTTCTTGGGTTACTTATTAGCGGCAAAAACTGCAGGTGTTGAAGAGATCACAATGATTCGACACCTAAAAGACTCGGTTTTACGTCGTCCTGAAGTGAAGGAATAAAAGCGGTAAGTTAGAGGTTCTAGGAGGCAGAATGAGTGATGTAAGAAATGTTGTAATCGTGGGTTCAGGACCTGCCGGTTATACCGCTGCGATTTATGCATCACGTGCCCAACTTGATCCCATTATTTATGAAGGGTCAGTGACTGCCGGCGGCGCACTGATGAATACAACTGAAGTAGAAAATTTTCCTGGATTCATTGATGGCGTCATGGGTCCAGATTTAATGGACAACATGCGCAAACAAGCTAAACGTTTTGGTACTGAATTGATCACTGATGACATTGTTGAAATGGATTTATCGGGTGATATTAAGATTTTGAAAGATGGTTCTGGAAATACCGTTAAAGCTAAATCAGTAATTTTGGCTACAGGTAGTGCCTACCGTGAAATCGGTTTAGAAAATGAAAAACGTTTATCAGGCCATGGAGTTTCATGGTGTGCCACATGTGACGGTTTCTTTTTCCGTGGACAAACAATTGCGGTTGTAGGCGGAGGAGATTCAGCGGTTGAAGAAGCAACGTTCTTAACTCGCTTTGCCGAGAAAGTAGTTTTGATTCACCGCCGTGATTCATTGCGCGCTTCAAAGATTATGGCCGAGCGCGCTGCTAATAATCCGAAAATTGAATTTTTATGGAATACCGAAGTTATTGATGTCCTGGGTGAAGCTAAAGTTTCTGGTTTAAAACTTCGCAACACTGTTGATGGTTCAGAATCAACGCGCGATTTCACTGGACTCTTTGTTGCTATTGGACATATTCCGCGCAGTGAACTTCTGGTTGGCCAAATTGATTTAGATGGTGAAGGTTACGTTCGCGTAGAAGGCCGATCAACGCGCACCAATGTCAAAGGTGTTTTTGCTTGCGGTGATCTTGTGGACCATACATATCGCCAAGCGATTACGGCGGCAGGATCTGGTTGCGCCGCGGCCCTTGACGCTGAGAAATTCCTTTCAGGCCACTAAAGTTCTCAACCTCAACATATATATCAAGGAGTAATAATGGCTACAAGCAAAGTAACTACAGCAACTTTTGATGCTGAGGTTTTAAAGAGCAGCACCCCCGTACTAGTTGATTTTTGGGCTGAGTGGTGTGGTCCTTGCCGCGCAGTTGGACCAATCCTTGAGGAAATCTCGGATGAATATGGTGCAAAGCTGAAGATTGTAAAACTCAATACCGATGAAGAGTCAGCGATTGCTATCAAATATGGCATTACTTCAATTCCAACAATGAATGTGTACGTTAATGGCGAAGTTGTAAAAACAATTGTTGGCGCTAAGCCAAAGCCTGCGATGTTGAAGGAACTCGAAAGCTTTATTTCTTAAAGTTCTCATGTCACACCTTTCCGAAGCGGAGATTCGTTCATTTCAACAGGCCCGTGGCTTAACCGTCACGGGGCTAGTTGATGAAATCACTGCACGTGCTTTGGAAGAAGCGCGATGGAAACTGGGTGATCGATCCCTTAATGTTCAAGAGCCACCGCTTATGCGTGGTGATGATGTAGCAGCGTTGCAATCACGTTTAACTGAAATGGGTTTTGATTGCGGACGTGTCGATGGAATTTACGGAAATAAAACTGAGTTAGCCGTAAAAGATTTTCAAAAATCTGTAGGAATTAACGTTGATGGAAAATGTGGGCCAGCCACAATTATTGCGCTCATTCGTTTAACTAAAATTGTTTCTGGGGGAGCGCCATCGGTTTTGCGAGAAAGTGCAACGCAGAAAAATAGTGGGCCAGCTTTAGCTAATAAAACAATTGTTTTAAATCCTGATAGCGACGATGCGCTTGTTTACGATGTTGCGGTTCGCACCGAAGGTCGTTTACTTGCATTAGGTGCCTCGGTTTTCTTAACGCGCGGTGCTAATAATAATCCAACTGAAAGTGAGCGCATTGCTTTTGCAAATAGCAGCAATGCTGATTTAATGATCTCGTTTTGCGAAGATAGTTACCAGAACGATAAAGCGCATGGTGCGTCAACGTATTACTACGGCAGCGATGCACATGGAGTTCATTCGATTGTTGGTGAAAGATTTGCTTCATTAGTACAACGCGAAATTTGTGCGCGTACTGATTTTGCGAACTGCCGTACACATGCCAAGACATGGGATCTTTTGCGATTAACAAAAGCTCCAGCAGTAAGAATTGATTTAGGTTACAAAACTAATCCGGGGGATATTGGACGTTTATCGCGTCCTGATTTTCGCGATGTAATTGCCGAAGCCCTTGTTATTGCAATTCAACGGCTGTATTTAGCGGCAGAAGACGATGCAAAAACTGGAACTTTGCGTATTTCTGATCTGCGCAAAGCTGGTATCCGCCGCTAATAAGTGTTCGGCCACGTGCCGACATATGGGAGACTTAAGCCATGTCCGATGTAACGCCGCGTTTTACAACTGGGGCGCCTCAAAATCTTGAGGAGCGCTTTGCTGGACGTGCTGCGCACATGCAACCAAGTGAGATTCGTTCACTTTTTGCCGTTGCTTCTCGCCCTGAAATTGTTTCTCTGGCTGGCGGAATGCCAAATCTTTCTGCACTACCAATGGGAATGATGGCCGATGTAGTTCAAAAACTTATTCTCACTAATGGCGCCGAAGCTTTGCAGTACGGCAGCGGTCAAGGACATCCAAAACTTCGCGAGCAAATCTGTGAAGTTATGGCGCTAGAAGGAATTCGAGCTAATCCTGATGATGTTTTAGTAACAACGGGTTCACAACAAGCGCTGGATTTAATTTCACGAATTTTTATTGATCCCGGCGATGTTGTTTTAGCTGAAGCGCCTTCCTACGTTGGTGCCCTTGGAACTTTCCATCAATATGAAGCCAAAGTTATTCATGTTGAGACTGATGAATTAGGTCTAGTTCCTGATGGGTTGCGTGCGGCAATTAAAAGTGTGCGCGCAGCTGGGCGCAAAATTAAATTTTTATACACGATTCCTAACTACCAAAACCCATCTGGCGTCTTGCTTCCAGCCGATCGCCGTACCGAGATTTTGACTATCTGCCGTACTGAAGGCATTTTCGTGGTTGAAGATAATCCTTACGGTCTACTCGGTTTTGATAAGCCCTCACCTAATGCGATGCGTGCTGAAGATTCAGAGAATGTTATTTATTTGGGTTCTTTCTCAAAGACAATTGCCCCGGGAATGCGTGTGGGTTGGGCGCTAGTGCCACCATCGCTGAAAGAAAAATTAATTATTGCCAGTGAATCATCCATTCTTTGTCCATCAAATTTCTCGCAGTTAACTATCTCTAGTTATTTAGCTGATCAGCCGTGGCGCGATCAAATCGCTTCTTTTTGTGAACTCTACAAAGTTCGCCGTGATGCAATGTTGGAATCTTTAGATGAGTATTTTCCAGCAAGTGCTAAATGGACAAAACCCGGCGGCGGATTTTATGTATGGGTCACTTTGCCTCCTGAAATCGATACTAAAGCGATGATGCCTAAAGCCATTGTTGCCAAAGTGGCATACGTACCAGGTACTGCTTTTTATGCCGATGGTTTTGGCTCATGGTCGATGCGTTTGTCATATTGCTACCCAACACCAGAGCGCATCCGCGAAGGCGTTAAAGCTTTAGGTGGGGTTGTTAAAACCGAGATGTCACGCCGAAGCGGAAACCAACTTAATTAATTCTCGATTGCTTTTGTAATTCGCTGCAAATCTTGCGCACCGGCAAACTCAATCACGATTGTGCCCTTTTTAATGTTGCCCACAATTCTTACTCGGGTATCTAGTGCATCCCCAATTGTGTCGGCGATTTCCTGAAGTTCAGGGCTAGAAGATTTTGTGGTTTTTAACTTTTTGGCGCCTTTTCGCTGTGGTGCACCACTAGAAATAATTTCCTCAGTTGACCGAACACTTAAACCTTCGGCGACAATTCGCGCAGCTAATTTTTCAATTTCAGTTGCATCGCTCAAACCAAGGAGTGCGCGTGCATGACCGGCGCTCAATGCACCAGAGATTAATTTCTGTTGCACATTAGTTGGCAAATTCATTAAACGAATCGTGTTGGAAATTAATGGGCGTGAACGTCCAAGTTTTGCCGCCAGCTCATCGTGTGTGCAATTAAAATCAGTGAGTAACTGTGAATATGCCGCAGCTTCTTCTAGCGCGTTTAATTGGCTGCGATGAATGTTTTCAATCAGCGCTTCACGTAAAAGTTCATCATCGGCAGTTTGGCGGATAATTACTGGAATAGTTTTTAAACCAGCAGCTTTAGCTGCGCGATAACGCCGCTCACCCATAATTAATTCATAAGTACCGTTAGCTCTTTGACGAACAACTGGGGGTTGTAAAATTCCTATTTCTTTAATTGATGCGGTTAATTCATTGAGTGCTTCAGGATCAAAATACTTTCGAGGTTGACGTGGATTTGGTGAAATTGAATTAATATCAACTTCATTTTGTGTTGCCACTTCTTCTCCACCAACTGTTAAAGATGTTGGGATAAGTGCATCAAGATTTGTGCCCAGACCTCCACGACGTGCCATTTATGCAATCTCACCTTCGCGTTTGTAATTGATTGAAACAACATTGGAATCAAATGGTTTTCCACGTTCAGCTAATTCGCGTGCAACTGACATGTAAGCAATTGCGCCCGGAGATGATGCGTCATATGTCATTACTGTTTGATTAAAGCCAGGTGCTTCTGAAACGCGTACCGCTCGTGGAATTGGAATATCAATTAATTCATTTGGGTAATGCTTGCGAATTTCATCGGCAACATCATTAGCAAGTCGAGTACGGCCATCAAACATTGTTAAAACAAAAGTTGAGAGTTTTAATGAGGAATTCAAACGCTTTTTTACTAATTCAAAAGTTTTCAATAGTTGTGACAAACCCTCGAGTGCGTAATATTCGCATTGAATTGGAATTAACATTTCTTTCGCAGCGGTCAGCGCGTTAATAGTTAATAAACCTAAACTTGGTGGGCAATCAATAAAAATATAATCGAGCGGTTCTCCGGCATCTGCGCGCTCTTTAGCTAATTCATCAATGGCATCTTTCAAACGCATTTCGCGCGCAACCATTGGAACTAATTCAATTTCTGCTTGTGCTAATGAAGTATTGGATGAAACGCATTCCAATGAAGGAAAACCTTTAACTTTTTGAATCGCTTGCGACATTGTTAAATCGCCCATCAATACTTCATAAATTCCAGGATTTTCTAGGTGCTCTACCCCCAGAGCCGTTGAGGCATTTCCTTGTGGATCTAAATCGATAACGGCTACACGTAGGCCACCCATGGAAAGGGCTGCGGCCAGATTGACGGTGGTGGTGGTCTTGCCGACGCCGCCTTTTTGATTGGCGACGGTGATGATTCGAAGCGCGGCGGGTTTAGCCATCGCCTCTTTTAAGCGGCGAGTACCTACTACTTTTTTGGTTTCACGTGAATCATCCACGGGCGCTAGTTAAGCACCTTTGCGTACTTCAACGATGCGACCAGGCTCAATTGCCTCCAGATTTACCTCGTGGAGGATGGATTTAGGCACCGATTTCATCTCTTCTTCAGCGGCTTTGCCTTTAATAGCCATCAGTGAGCCATTTGTTTTAAGGAGGTGCCAACTCATTTTCTTTAATTTTTCTAAAGGGGCGACCGCGCGGGCAGTTACATAGTGGGCGGTAGTGCGCACATCTTGGGCCTGCCCCCGTATAACTTCAATATCTAATCCAGCCACAGCCTCTTTCAAAAACTCGACCCGGCGCTCTAAGGGTTCAATGAGCGTGACATGTAGATCTGGGCGGGCCAGAGCGATAACAATTCCAGGCAGACCGGCGCCTGAACCAATATCAAAGACTATGGAGCCCTCTTTTAACAGGGTTGTGACTGGCAGGCAGTTAAAGATATGGCGTTCCCAGATCTTGTCGGCTTCACGGGGGCCAATTAATCCCCGCTCAATCCCGGCGCTTTCCAAGAAAGCGGCATAGGCGTGAATCCGCTCGATATCAGGGAAATATCGCTCGATTACGGTTTCACGTGAAACCTGCATTTACGCTGGATAGATAACTACGTACCGGTTTGGGTCTTCCCCATCAGATTCGCTACTCAAGCCCAGCTCTTGGATCGTGTCGTGGATAATTTTGCGCTCAAAAGCATTCATTGGCGCCAGTTTGATGGAGTTGCCGGTTGAGGTTGCATCCTCGGCCATTTTTTTAGCTAACTTAGTCAGCTCGGTACGGCGGTTGGCTCGGAAATTATCGATATCCAACATCAGGCGTGAGCGGTCGCCGGTCGCGGTCTGTACAGCTAAACGAGTCAGCTCTTGGATCGCATCCAGGACTTCACCATCGCGGCCCACTAGGTGGTTCAGTTTTCCGCCGACGATTGCCAGTGAGGCACGGTCATTTTCAACATCGATATCGATATCGCCATCTAAATCAGCGATATCGAGCAAAGCCTCTAGGTAGTCCGCGGCGATATCGCCCTCTTCCTCCAGTTTGGCCACGCCTTTTACCGGCTTGGTTTCTACGCTCTCGTCGGCCGCCTTTACTGCGTCCTTTTCAACAACTTCTGCTTTTGCCTTTGCCATGTCGCTCTCCCTGTCGGGTTTGTAGTGAATTAATCCTATTTGTACTGCTTTGTCCTATTTCTTCTTTTTCTTCTTCTTTGGTTGGTTTCGTTGCCCTTTAATCTCTTCTTCGTTGAGGGCCACATCGCTATCACTTGTTGCCGGCAACTCCCCGCTCTTATGGGCGCGCTTTTTTGCAAGCTCTTCATAAGCCGGTGATCCCGGTGTTGGGTTTCGCTTAATGACATAGAACTGTTGCGCCCATGTCCAAAGATTTGTCGTTGACCAATAAATTAAAACACCAATTGGAAAGTTAACACCAGAGATTGCAAAGATCACCGGGAATGCATACAACATAATTTTTTGTTGTTGCAACATCATATTGTTGCTGGAATCCATTTTTGGCATTCCTTTTAACATCAATTGACGCTGTGTAGTAAAAGTTGTCAATGACATGAATGCAATCAAACAAACAGTAACAATTTTTACCGTTGTAATGTTTGTGCCCAAGAAAGTATCAGAAATTGGTGCACCAAAAAACTTCGCTTGTGCAGCGCTGACAACATCGTTTTGTGACAAGACACCATGACGAACTGGTGGGTTTTTACCGATTCCATTGAGCACGGTAAAGAGTGAGAAAAAGATTGGGGCTTGCGCAAGAATTGGGAAACATGAAGCTAAAGGATTTGTTTTGTGTTCCTTATATAACTTCATCATCTCTTCTGATTGTTTTTGGCGATCATCTTTGTACTTCTTTTGGATTTCCTTCATGTGTGGTTGAAGGGCAGTTAAAGCTCGTTGGCTTTTGATCTGCTTAACAAAAAGGGGAATTAAAATAACTCGGATGATGATTACAAGACCGATGATTGCTAACGACCATGACACTCCGCTATCGGCACCAAATAGTGGTGACAATAAATCATGAATTGTGACAATAACCCAAGAAACCGCGATATATAAGGGTTTTAGGATAGTTCCCATAAATCACACACCAACCTTTTCTTTAATAACATAATCGACTCCGCCATGTGACCATGGGTTACACCGCATTAAACGCCAAGCGCTCATTGCAATTCCTTTTAAGCCATATGTTTCAATCGCAGTAACTGCATACGATGAACATGATGGGTAGTACTTACAGCGTGGAGCTAAAGCGGGGGAAATCCATTTTTGATAAAACTTAATGGGCGCAGTGAGAATCTTTTTCATTTACTTGCCGCACGTTCTTTGTTTTTGCGGATCACGTTAGTAATAACGGTTGAAATCTCACTGGCGCAGTCCGCTTCGGCGGATTTATTTAAACCGCGGATCACAAGCAATGATCCTGTTGGCAATTGTGCGTAGTGATCGCGAATACAGTGACGAATTTTTCGAGCTAAGCGATGCCGCGCTACGGAACTACCAACAGCTTTACTAATAATTAATCCAGCGCGGGCAGGTTGAGCTAACTCAGTGAGATACAGGTAGCCGACAAAATTAGTTGAGGAGTATCGGATTCCACTTTTTGTTGCGCGGGCAAAATCGCCGCTCTCTGTTAGACGTGCGCTCTTAGCAAGCACGGGAGTCTTCCTTAGAGATCCTTAAGCAGAAAGACGTGCGCGGCCTTTTGCACGACGAGCTGCAAGAACAGCGCGGCCTGCACGGGTAGCCATACGGGCACGGAAGCCATGCTTCTTGGCACGGCGGCGTGTGTTTGGTTGGAAGGTGCGCTTTGTCATGTGAAACTCCTAAATAAGTGGAAATCTACTGCGGGCCAGAAATACGGGGGAAGCAAGGAGGTAACGGTAGAGGTCTGGGGATAAGTCGGTCAAACTCAGTTTTTGGCCCCTACGGCCTAAAAATACTGTGGATAACCAGTTGCTTTTTTCCCGAATCCGCTCTACTTTTACGCCCTCCTCCACAGGTTTAGTGCTTTTGGGGGTTAATAAGGGCTCAACCTGGGGTTTAGACCACAGGTTGTGGATAACCCTGTGGATATCAGAGAGGTGCCGAAATGGCCGTTAAAGAGATCGAGTTAACCACTCTCTGGGACCGCGTTATTGAAGAGGTTGCCATTGATGCGCCGCAACATCGCGCATTTTTAGCTCTGACTAAACCGTTGGGTTTACTTCACAACAATGATCAAACAACTTTATTGGTTGCCACTCCCAATCTTTTTGCAAAAGATGTTTTAGAGAGCCGTTTGCGTAGCGTTGTGTGTGATGTTTTAACTCGCGAACTTGGAGAGAAAGCAAGCATCGCTGTAACTGTGGATGAAACTTTGGAATCAAGTGCACCACAAGCCCCAGAAGTTGATATTGATTTTGTAGCACCGAAAGTTGGAACAGGTCGTGAAGAAGCTCCAGTAAAAACTGGTGAAGTTTCTCAACTTAACTCGCGCTACATTTTCGAAACTTTTGTTATTGGCGCATCGAATCGCTTTGCTCATGCTGCCGCAGTTGCTGTAGCTGAAGCACCAGCTAAGGCTTACAACCCTTTATTTATTTATGGCGAGTCCGGGTTAGGAAAAACCCACCTGTTGCACGCGATTGGTGCCTACGCGAAAGAGTTATATGGAAGCGTTCGTGTTCGTTATGTTTCTTCAGAAGAGTTTACAAATGACTTTATTAACTCAATTCGCGACGATAAAGCCACAGCTTTCCAGCGCCGCTATCGCGACTTAGATGTTTTGCTTGTTGATGACATCCAATTTTTAGAAAACAAAGAACGAACACAAGAAGAGTTCTTCCATACATTTAACACTTTATATAACGCTAATAAACAAATCGTTATTTCTAGCGATCGCCCACCAAAACAATTAACTACTTTAGAAGATCGTTTACGTAGCCGGTTTGAGTGGGGTTTAATCACTGATATCCAACCGCCGGAATTAGAAACTCGTATCGCCATCCTTCGCAAAAAAGCTGCACAAGATAAATTAAACGCGCCGGACGATGTTTTGGAATATATCGCAAGTAAAATCTCTACCAATATTCGCGAACTTGAAGGCGCATTAATTCGCGTTACCGCTTTTGCATCGCTTAACCGCCAAAGCGTGGATCTTTCATTAGCTGAAATTGTTTTGAAGGATTTAATTCCAAATGAAAATAACCCAGAAATTACTGGGGCCACGATCATGGCTCAAACCGCGGCTTATTTCTCACTTACTATCGATGATCTTTGTGGCACATCACGTTCTCGGGTTTTAGTTAATGCCCGCCAAATTGCAATGTATTTATGTCGTGAGTTAACCGAACTCTCACTTCCAAAAATCGGCCAAACATTCGGCGGGCGTGACCACACCACGGTTATGCATGCCGATCGCAAGATCCGTCAACTGATGGCTGAGCGACGTTCGATCTATAACCAGGTCAACGAACTCACCACCAGAATTAAGCAACAAGCGCGTTAAGGGCAGAAAGTGCGAAATGTCCGCTTTGACACTCTTTACCCCCAGTTGGGGACAAGTTGTGGATAACTGTGGAGATCTACCGTTTTTTTGTGGATATAGCGCTGGTGTTGGTGTGAAGAGTGGGAAGGAGAAGGTGATGAAGCGGTCTTCTATGCACACCTTTTCCCCACTTATTCACACGTTTATAGAGTTAAAACTCCGTGTTGAACTGGGCTTTCGCGCTTTATGCACACAAAACCTCTCTGGTTACTACGACTACCTTTATATACATATATCTAGATGTGAAACGAACCTTTCACTGAATTGGGGCAAATCATGAAGTTCATTGTTGAGCAGTCAGCTTTAGTTGACGGTGTGAATTGGGTTTCCCGCTCCCTTTCAACAAGACCAATAAAAACGGAGCTTTTAGGAATCGTTATTGATGCAACCGGCGACCAAGTTTATTTATCAGCATCTGACTTAGAGACCGCTAGTAAGTCTCACTTCAACGCCGAAATTAAAGATCCTGGAAAAGTTTTAGTTCCTGGAAAATTACTGGCTGAAATCTCACGATCACTTCCAAACAAACCCATCACTTTTGCTTTAGATGGTTCCCGTGTTCTTGTAACAAGCGGCAGCGCAAAATTTACTTTGCCAACTTTGTCGGTTGATGAGTATCCAAACTTGCCAGAACTTCCTGACACCACCGGAACGTTAGCTAGTGATGTTTTTGCAACCGCGGTTTCACAAGTAGCAATTGCTGCAGGGCGCGATGATTCACTGCCAACACTCACCGGTGTCCATGTGGAGATAAACGAAGAAACCGTAACTTTGGCGGCAACTGACCGTTACCGTTTAGCGGTCCGCGAAATTCAAT
>SESB01000845.1_pt1 | contig 21687 bp, 23 predicted proteins | sample 3171441 | NCBI WGS metagenome assembly SESB01 (sample SAMN06051867, study PRJNA518727) | freshwater metagenome | biome: subpolar coniferous forest; feature: holomictic lake; material: water; isolation source: holomictic Lake 227, 6 m depth | place: Canada: near Kenora, Ontario | collected... | reverse complement strand
TCTTGTGAATACCGTCACGGTCGAGTGGATATTCCGTGACGTTTCCTAAGCCTCATGTTCAACATTTCAATGCTGATCGAAAATGACATGGCGAAATAAATATAGCCCTTGGAAATATGCATGTCAAAACTTTCACCGATCAGAGCAAGACCGATCAGCAGCAAAAAGCTGAGCGCCAGGATTTTAAGAGTCGGATGCGCTTCAATAAAAGCGCTGACTGTCCTGGACATCGCCATCATGATAATCACCGCAATAACAATGGCAATGACCATCACCGATACTTGCTGCGCGAGACCGACTGCTGTTATCACCGAATCCAGGGAAAAAACAATGTCCACCATCATGATCTGAAAAATAACCCCCATAAAGGATACCTGAACTCTCATTCTCCCCGGATCAGATGTTTCAGGCTCGCGTTCAATGCTTGCATGAATTTCAAGTGTGCTTTTTACAAGCAGAAACAAACCTCCAGAGAACAATTATTGACGCTATCGGTTCACTGAGGAATTTGGATTTAAATCAGCAGGAACAGGTCTGGAACATGATTCAATCCATTCTGGACCCAAAATCAACGACAGAAAGTGTTACCTTGTTTTCATGATTTTTTTTGGATTTTTATTGACCTATTACAGATATTGTCAATTCCCAGTACAATTTCAAGCGCAGTCAAGGTAATTAGCCCCACCCAAGCCTGAGGATCTGCCAGCCATTCCATCAAATATCTCCTTTATTAAAAAATACTTCTGTTATCTTGCATCTTCAAGGAAAAGATGTTGAATATTTTCTGCTGTTAATCTAAGAATCAAAATACGCAAGGATCGTTATGTCTTCATTTTTTCCAGATAGGAGCCGCTGTGGCAAACGTTAATAAAAAAAAGATATTGTTTGTTGATGATGAAGAAAGCATCCTGGATGTCGCCAGTGAGTATTTCTCGATCAAAGGGTATCAGGTTTTTACGGCAAGAAATGGTGATGAAGCATTGTCTGTCCTTGAGAAAGAGCAGATTGACTGCTGTTTTACTGATATCAATATGCCAGTGATGGATGGGCTCGAACTCGCTGAAAACATCAATAAACGCGATAACACCATTCCTGTAGTCATCATGACCGGTTATCCTTCACTGGAAAACACCATCCGTACCTTGAAAAACGGCGTGGTGGATTTTTTAATCAAGCCCATCAACCTGAATCAACTTGAGCTGTGCCTGAAACGCGTTTTGAATCAGCAACATCTCTATGTGGAAAATATTCTTCTAAAAAAGGAAATTGAAAGCAAAGCCAGAATTGAATCTCTGAATCAGGAGTTGTTTCAGAAAATCGAAGATCTTCAAACCTTGAATCACATCATGAACGACTTTTCATCTGTAACCAGCAGCGCAGCAGTGTTTAGCAGGCTGGTTCAGATGGCCAATGAAATCGCCCATGCCAACGAGTCGGTATTCTATATTATCAACGAGGCAATTACCGTTCCTTTTGCAGTGGCTGCGGCAAGTACTGCTGCCGATGGTGCTGTCGTTTCGCCAATTGACCTGGTAAATATTTCCAGCAGAATCCCCAATACCATCATTATGGATGTCGCCAGCAACCCCTTGCCGCTTCTAATCTCCGAAAGCAATCTTCTTCATGGATTCTCCGAAACAATAGAATCGGTAATGATCGCACCCCTAACAATCCGAAAAAAAATCTTTGGAATTCTATCAACGATCAATCTCAAGGGACATAATCGTTTCACTGAAAAAAATCTATATTACCTTTCATTTATGACCCAGCACGCTGCGTATGCCATCGAAAATCTGGCTTTGTATGAAAATATTTATCAGAATCTGTTTTCAACGATTTACGCATTTGTTAAAGCCATTGGCGCAAAAGATTCTTATACTGAACAGCACTCGAACCGGGTAACATCTGTTGCAAAAGTTCTGGCGCATGAGATGGGATGCTCGGTCGAAGAACTGGATATCCTGAACACTGCAGGACTCCTTCATGATATCGGCAAAATTGGGATTCGCGATGAAATTCTGCTTAAACCCGGGAAATTGACAAATGAAGAATACGAAATCATTAAAACCCATTCCGTTATCGGTGCCAATATTGTAGGTCAATTAGGACTCTGGGAAAGAGAGCAGCAAATTATTCGATGTCATCATGAACGCTATGACGGCACTGGATATCCGGACAGACTAAAAGGAGCCGATATACCATTTCTGGCCCGTATTCTTTCAGTTGCCGATGTCTATGATGCGCTGGCTTCGGATCGCACCTATCGGAGCAGAATGGATGCAGCCCAGATTCTGGAAATCATACAGCGCGGAAAAGGCAGCTTTTTTGACCCGGATGTCGTTGACACATTTATGAACGCGTATCAGACTGGAAAAATTTGCGAGGCTTTTCAATGCGTAGCCTGCATGGATTGCCAAACTGCCTGACGCTAGCAACACTTAATTTTGTGAAACCTTTTTTTCCCTGAACTGAGCATAATCTCGTCATTGAGGATGTCTTTGTCCGTAACTTGGTAATTTAAATCCTCAATCCGCTTGCCGTTGATATACGCACCGCCCTGTTCAACCAGTCGCCTGGCGGCGCCACCGGACCCTGCCAGGCCAACACTGTGGATTAATTTTATAATCGGAATTCCTTTTGTCAGCTCACCGATACTCATTAAAGAATGCGGCATGGACTGGTCGTCCACTTGTTTATCCTGCCTGGGAATGGCACTTGTTGGCAAAAGATCATCAGGAATCCTTCTTGCGCCAAAAATACCAGCAGATGCCCGGTACGACTTAATGGCTTCCTCAGACCCATGCGCCAATGACGTTGCTTCAAAGGCCAGAACCGACTTTGCGCTGTTCATATCTGCATCTTTTAACTGAGTTGTTCGCTGAATCTCTTCTATAGGCAATAAAGTAAAAAGCGACAAAAACCGTGTCACGTCTCCATCATCGGTATTCACCCAGAATTGGTAATAATCATAGGGTGTGGTTCTTAAAGGATCCAACCAGACCGCACCTTTTGCAGTCTTGCCCATTTTTGCGCCTGTGCTTGTGGTAATTAGCGGAAATGTAATTCCAAAAGCCGATTGCCGTCTGGTTCGTCTAATCAGTTCGATGCCTGCAACAATATTTCCCCACTGATCACTGCCACCCATTTGAAGCCTGCAGCCCACACGATCAAACAATTCCAAATAATCATAGGCTTGAAGCAACATATAGTTAAATTCAATAAAATTCAGACCATCTTCCGCTTCAAGTCGCATGCGATAGCCTTCCGACTTTATCATTCGGTTCACAGAAAAGTGCTTGCCAATATCCCGTAAAAATGGAATATATTTTAAGTCCGTCAGCCAGTCGGCGTTATTCACCAGAGTCGCCTTACCCGCATCAAAATCAAGATATTGCGACAACTGTTTCTTGATCCCCGCTACGTTTTCATCAACCATTTCTTTGGTCTGCAATTTACGGGTTTCGGTCTTTCCGCTAGGATCGCCGACAAGGCCGGTCCCACCTCCAACCAGCGCAATGGGGCTGTGCCCGCATTTCTGCATATTGCATAGCGCCATAATGGGAATCAGACTGCCGACATGAAGGCTTGACGCTGTCGGATCAAAACCGATATAGCAAGTAACTTTGGCGTTTTCCAAATAATTTCGTAGTTCAGCATCATGAGTGGTCTGTTCGATAAAACCACGCTCTCCAAGAACATCCATTGCATTTTTCATAAACTGTCAATCCTATTTATTTGCATATTCCACTGCCCTGGTTTCCCGAATTACCGTAACCTTGATCTGACCCGGGAACGTCAACATTTCTTCAATTTTTTTGACAATATCTCTGCTTAATAGCGTAGCTTCTTCATCTGTGATGACCTCACTCTCAACAATTACACGCAGCTCCCTGCCTGCCTGTATTGCATACGAGTTTGATACCCCACGAAAAGAATTGGCTATATTTTCAAGATCTTCAAGACGCTTTACATAGTTCTCAAGAAGCTCTTTCCGGGCACCTGGTCTGGCTCCGGAAAGTCCGTCCGCAGCCTGCACTAAAAACGCATAAACCGTACTGGGTGGTACATCTTCGTGATGCGCGGCTATTGCATGAACAACCTTGGGAGACTCACCGTATTTTTTGGCAAGCTTTGAACCTATCAGAGCATGCGGTCCTTCAACTTCATGGTCAATGGCTTTACCCAAATCATGGAGCAACCCCATCCTTCGAGCTAGTTTAGAATTCAATCCCAACTCCGAAGCCATGATTCCACATAGAAAACCGACTTCTATGGAATGTTGCAGAACATTCTGTGCATAACTGGTTCTAAACTTCAGACTACCAATGTGTTTAATCAAATCCGGATGAATTCCATGCACACCAAGATCAAAAGCTGCCTGCTCCCCTGCTTCCTTGATGGTTACATCCACTTCCAACGATACTTTTTTAACAACATCTTCAATTCGAGCAGGGTGAATTCTCCCATCAGATATCAACCTGAGCAACGACAGTCGCGCAACTTCACGCCGAACCGGATTAAATCCAGATAGAATCACCGCCTCTGGCGTATCATCAATAATCAGATCAATACCGGTGGCTGCCTCAAGCGCACGAATATTCCTGCCCTCTCTGCCTATAATTCGCCCCTTCATTTCATCACCGGGAAGTGGAACAACCGAAACAGTTCTTTCAGACACAAATTCGCCGGAAAATCGCTGTATCGCTGTCGAAAGAATTTTTTTGGCTTTCTTTTCAGCTTCTTCTATAGTTTCAGCTTCAATTCTTTTAATGAGTTTGGCACCCTCATACCGAGCCTCATTTTCCATGTCGCGAATCAACATTTCCTTTGCCTGTTCAGAAGACATACAAGATATCTTTTCCAACAGGCGTTTTTGTTCCTCAATCAAACTCTTATATTCCAGATCTCTTTTTTCAATCTGTTCTTCCCGGTCATTTAAAGATTTTTCTTTTTTCGCAATTTCTATGTCCCGGCGTTCTGACTGTTCAATTTTTCGGTCAATATTCTCTTCTTTTTGTATCAGCCATCTCTCTTTTTTCTTTGCTTCAGTCCGAGTTTCTTTTGTCTCAAAATCAAAATCACTCTTCATTTTAAAAATTACGTCTTTTGCTTCAAGCTGGGCCTCTTTTGTCAGCGTTTCGGAGCGATGCCTGGCATCTTCCAATATTCGCCTGGCATCTTCTTCGGCGTGGATGATTTTATCCTTAAGACTTTTGATCTTCAACCAGGTAGATGCAACAAACCCAACAACAAAACAGACAACACTTATAAAAATATACTCATTCATTCGTTATCTCCTAAAGAGACCTCCCATAAAATGGCAAGCTCTTGGTATTAAAACAGGTTATCAAGTGTCGTTTTCAATTTTATCCGTTTTGATACGTTCATGCATCAGTTTTCATCATAAAAAACAGATTGTTTCTTCAGCACTGAAGAGCAGTAAAAACAGCCTATTCTCTATACAATATCTAAGTAAATGAATTTAAAAAAAAGATGCCGGGATAAAGAGGGAAAGCCCTAAAAGGGAAATGAGGAATTGAAGAGAGGCAGCGAAGCGATTGCTGAAACACCCATAATGACGCTATAAGATACCAGACGAATACATGTAAGACCCCCACCATTGTGCCGTTTTGTAAGGCCTTTGAGCCAAACGCGGAATTTGGGATCCCTGTGATTTCTTTAGGCTTTTCTACAATCAGAACATGCTCACCAAAATCAGTAAAGGCCCCTGAGTATTATATGTTGGGACAAAGAACAACTTCCAATAACGAACACGGCAGGGGTATTACACATAAGCCATTACCATCGTATATGATACGTAATTACAAGTCTTATGCCCGTTGGAACGATTCCATACAGCAGAAACAAAACACCTACAATGTTTCAATCGACGGCAAATCAGAAAGTGGGACGATACATTCATCCAGTCGACGACTCAACGCGGCTAACCTGTCAGTGAGTTTTGACAACTGATGCTGGCAATTGTTTTTTATTACAATTTTCTCAAGAGTGAGGTTGAGAGCAGCTAATATCAATATGACAAATTTATTGACACGAATGGGTTGCTGACATTGAGACTCCACTTTATTGACTTCACTTAGCAGCAAACCCACAACTTCTAATCCGCTCTGGCTATCCGACTCGAATTTGAAATTATAGGTCTGCCCAAAAAGAGTGATAGTAAGATAATCTTCCAAGGAAAATTATTTGCCTTTCTCTGCCTTTTCACTGTGATGAATTGGTATCAATTTCTGCAATATTTTCAAGCATCACTAAAAGTGTATCAACTTTTGATCGAATCATGGTTCTTTCTTCTGAAATACTTTCTAACGCATCAGTCTTTAATCGAAGTTCTTCCTCCAGACTTGACACAGTACTTCCAAGCTGAATGTTTTTGGCCTCAAGCGAACCACATATCGCGATCAAGCGTTCTACCTTTTGCTCTATTTCTTCAAATTGCTGCATCAGCAGCATTTCATTTTCCACAATTTCACCTCATATCTCATATACTCATGGAGAGTTACGAAAGTCAAGATTTTTTGATAATCTTAACCGCATCTCCCCCTCAGCGGTTATCAAATCCTGCTGGCTGTTGATGCCTATCATTTCGAGAGTATCAAGACCGATTACAGCAGCGATTTTTTTATTCATTCGATAGCTATTCCCAACAATATCAGTCAAATACATCTCATGCTGGGCGTTGTGAGCCGTTAGACTACCAATCGCATCCACCAAAAATTGCTTCTCAACGCAATAAATACCGGAATTAATGATTTTAATGTTTCGCTGACACTCTGTTGCATCAGTCTCTTCCACTATCCCTTCAACCTGTTGATCCTCAGATAGCAGAACTCGACCATATCCCGTTGGGTTCTCCATCTTAACTGCAAGCACAGTCAAGTCGTTTTTCGAAATAAAATGTGTGCTGATCAGTAATTCAATTGTGGAGAGCGAGACTAAAGGAGTATCCCCACATAAAATAACAACATGCCTAATCTGCGCATCAAGATAAGGAATGACGCACGAAACCGCATGGCCTGTCCCCATCTGATTTTTCTGAAATACATACTGAACGTCATATTTTTTTTCTATTGACGACTGAACGATTTCTGACTGATAGCCAACAACCACATACACATTTCTACCGGCAAACTCTGTGGCTGTTTCCACAACATAATGAACCATTGGTTTTCCAAGCAGTTCGTGCAGTACCTTGGCCTTATCGGATTTCATCCGTTTTCCAAGACCTGCCGCCAAAACAATAAACGCCAAGCCGCGTGATAACATCGCCATTTCTCACCCATATACCAAACAATGCCGACTATAGTATAATCAGCATCATTACCTCATCGTTATTGTCCAAAACAGAATTTGACAGGATTTAATTTTTATCTGAAAAACGTAAACATACTGCCGTTCACATTTGAACTTGTCAACAGCAAAAAGAGCAGATCATCTTGTACGATGATCTGCTCTTTATTGTTACAGGAACACGAAAGAATATGTCTTTAACGGGTTTCAGCCAGTTTTACACGATACAGCGCCCTGTCTAAAGCTGCTTTCGCTCTGACAAAGTCCACATCTTCTTTAGGCTTGCCTTCAAGACGGCCCATGGCGCGCTCGTAGGCCGATTTCGCACGCAAAAGATCAATATCTCGTCGTCTTTCCGCCGCCTGAGCCAAAACCGTCACTTTGTCGGGAAGCGCTTCAGCAAATCCACCGCTTACAAAAACAAAGCGCTCAATCCCTTTAACGTCTTTATAACGGACTATTCCCTGTTTTAGAGTTGTTAAAAATGGTGTATGGCCTATAAGCACACCGAATTCTCCCAAGCTTCCAGGAGCTATTACAATCTGTGCTTCTTCGCTGACAACAGATTTCTCTGGAGTAACAACCTCAAGTTTTATATTTCCAGCCATTCATTTGCCCTCAACCTGTATTTATTGTGCTTCGGCCATTTTTTTGGCTTTCTCTACAGCGCCTTCAATGCCGCCAACCATATAAAAAGCCTGCTCCGGAAGATCATCATGTTTTCCGTCACAGATTTCTCTAAAGCCTCGAACGGTATCTTCGATTTTACAATACGCACCCTTCATACCGGTAAAGGTTTCAGCAACATGGAAAGGCTGAGAAAGAAATCGTTGAATTCTTCTGGCTCGAGCAACGGTTATTTTGTCTTCGTCAGACAGTTCGTCAATGCCCAGAATTGCAATAATATCCTGAAGTTCTTTATATTTTTGAAGAACCCTTTGAACAGTTCTGGCTACAAGATAATGTTCTTCGCCAATATATGCAGCATCCAAAATTCTGGAGGTGGAATCCAGCGGATCAACCGCAGGATAAATTCCAAGTTCTGCAATCTGGCGAGAAAGAACAACCGTTCCATCCAAGTGAGCAAAAGTGGTTGCAGGAGCTGGGTCAGTCAAATCGTCCGCAGGGACATAGACGCACTGAACAGCCGTAATAGCGCCCTTATTGGTGGAGGTAATGCGTTCCTGAAGCGTACCAAGGTCAACCGCCAGTGTGGGCTGATACCCAACAGCGGACGGCATACGTCCCAACAGCGCGGAAACTTCAGACCCGGCCTGGGTGAATCTAAAAATATTATCAATAAAGATCAGAACGTCCTGCCCTTCAACATCCCGGAAGTATTCTGCAGCCGTAAGAGCAGAAAGCGCAACTCGGGCTCGGGCACCGGGGGGTTCTGTCATCTGCCCATAAATCAGGGCAGCCTTGGGAAGAACACCGGAATCCTTCATTTCGTGATACAGGTCATTTCCTTCGCGTGTTCTTTCACCAACACCCGCAAAAACGGAGATACCACCATGATGCATGGCAATGTTATTAACCATTTCCATCATGATAACGGTCTTCCCTACGCCGGCACCACCAAAAAGTCCCATCTTTCCGCCTCTTGGAAATGGCACCAACAGGTCAATCACTTTTACGCCGGTTTCCAAAACACGAACAGTTGTGTCCTGTTCAGTAAATTTGGGGGCTTCACGGTGAATCGGCATCATTTTTTCCTGGCTGATGGGGCCAAGACCATCGACCGGTCTTCCAACAACATTTAATACACGTCCCAAACCCGCCTTACCAACCGGCATCATAATAGGGCTTCCGGTATCCTTGACAGGCATTCCCCGAACAAGGCCATCTGTAACATCCATGGCGATCGTCCGAACAATGTTGTCACCCAGATGCTGAGCGACTTCAATCACGAGATTGTCAGCTTCATCATTAATTGCAGGATTGCTTACCAGCAGTGCAGTCAAAATGTTGGGCAACTGTCCCTGTTCAAACTCAACATCAACGATAGGTCCCACCACCTGTTTAATATATCCAATCTTCTGTCCCATCAAATATCCTCCTATCCTTCGATATGCTGCATCAATTATTTAACCTTTAAGCGCTTCGGCACCGCCAACAATATCCATCAGATCAGCCGTAATTGCAGCCTGTCTAGCTTTGTTATACGCGAGAGTCAGGCTTCCGATCATGTCATTGCAGGCTGTTGTGGCATTTTCCATCGCCATCATTCTGGCAGCATGTTCGCTGGTAGATGTTTCTAAAAATGCCCTATGCAATTGAACATATACATTCATTGGCAACAATTCGCCCAGCAGACCCACAGGTGATGGTTCGCAGATATGTTCAGCCAGATAGGCCTTGTCTATATCTGCAACGGGGCTTTCTTCGGATTCAAAGGGGGTAATCGGCAATATTTTCTCAACTAAAGGCACTTGTTTGGACATGGATCTGAACTCTGAATAAACAACGTAAACCTCATCATAAACGCCGATCAGAAATTGATCAACCAGCTTACGCCCTGCTGTCGATGCAGTATTAAAACCGATAGTTGTCCCAATAATTCCAAGATGTTCACTGACAATGGGCATTTTGGCTTTTCTTGACCAATCCCGACCTTTTTTGCCAAAATTCGTAAAAGAAATTTCCAGTCCTTTTTCCGCCATTTCCTTCGCAAATTTCTCTGCTTTGGTAACCAGATTGGAATTAAAACCGCCGCATAATCCTCTGTCTGATGTACATAAGACGATGTGAATTTTTTTAACTTCTTCACGAGGTATCAGCAACGGGCTTGCGCCCTCCCCTGCTTTTTCCGCCAGGCTGGTCAATACTTCAGCGAATTTATTCGCATAAGGACGAAAAGCCTCCATGTTTTGTTGCGCTCCACGCAATCTGGAAGCCGCTACCATGTTCATGGCTTTTGTAATTTGTTTGGTTTTTTTAACCGCGCTTATTTTATTTTGAACGTCTTTTAATCTTGCCATATCAATTCGTCCTTAATAAAAAACACCAGAGATGTTAGTATTATCAAGCATTATTTAATCGTATCTTTAAATTCTTCATCATATTCAGTCAAGGCGGTTCGCAGCATTTTATCTATCTCTTCGGTAATGACTTTTTTATCCGCCAGTTCCGTAAAAGCCTTGGGATGCCGCTCTTCAATGAATGTGTAAAGACCAGCCTCATATTTTGCCAGAACATCTATGGGGTATTTATCAAGGAAACCACGCGTCCCGGCAAACAGGATGGTGACCTGTTTTTCCATGGGAAGGGGTTTGTACTGCGGCTGTTTCAGGATTTCTACCAGACGCGCTCCACGTGTAAGCTGATTCTGGGTGGATTTATCCAGGTCGCTCCCAAATGCTGCGAATGCTTCCAGTTCCCGGTATTGGGCCAGATCGAGTCGAAGTGTGCCGGCCACCTGTTTCATGCCTTTGGTTTGTGCTGCACCACCGACGCGAGACACGGAAAGCCCGACATTGATAGCCGGTCTGACGCCCGCAAAAAAGAGTTTGGGCTCCAGATAAATCTGCCCATCTGTAATGGAAATAACGTTTGTGGGAATGTAGGCGGAAACATCACCAGCCTGGGTTTCGATGATAGGAAGGGCTGTAAGAGATCCAGCACCAAGTTCATCATTTAACTTGCAGGAACGCTCCAGCAATCGGGAATGGTTATAGAAAATGTCTCCAGGATAAGCTTCACGTCCAGGAGGACGCCTGAGCAGCAGAGACACCTGACGGTAAGCGACAGCCTGTTTGGAAAGATCATCATAAATAATCAGGGAATGTCTTTTACTGTCTCTGAAATATTCCGCCATCGCACATCCGGCATAAGGCGCGACATACTGCAATGTTGCAGGGTCGCTGGCGCACGCGGCAACCACCGTGGTATAGGCCATTGCACCGTGTTTTTCCAGAATTGCGACAACCTGAGCCACAGTGGACTTCTTTTGGCCGCAGGCAACATATACGCAGAAAACATCCTGACCTTTCTGGCTAAGGATGGCATCAATGGCGATAGCTGTTTTACCGATTTGGCGGTCACCAATGATCAACTCCCGCTGCCCTCTACCCACCGGTGTCATGGCATCAATAGCCTTCAGGCCGGTGACCATGGGTTCATGAACACTTTTTCTGGCAATAACACCCGGAGCAACCATTTCAACGCGTCGGAATTCCTTGGCGTTAATGGGCCCCTTTCCGTCCAGAGGCTCCCCAACAGCAGAAACCACGCGGCCAAGAACCGCCTCGCCGACCGGCACCTGAGCAATACGGCCGGTTCGCTTGACAATATCCCCTTCCTTGATATGAACATCTGATCCCATGATGGCGATACCCACGTTGTCTTCCTCAAGGTTCAGTACTAGTCCGAGAATACCACCAGGAAATTCTACCAGTTCAAGGGCCATTGCTTTCTCAAGGCCATAGACTCTGGCAATACCATCGCCAACCGACAAAACGATTCCCGTTTCACTGAGCTCAACCTTTTTGTCGTAATCCTTGATTTGATTCTTAATGATCTGACTAATTTCTTCAGCTTTTAATTCCATTATACGCTCTCACCCCTTTTTAAAGATTCTCTCATGTTGAGTAATTGTGTTTTGATACTGCCATCCAAAACAAGATCCCCAATTTTGGTAATCACCCCGCCGATGAGCGCCGGGTCTGTTTTGATATCCAGGACAATGTCCTTACCAGTTTTCTTTGACAATGCCTTGCGAATCTTTTCAACAGCTTCGGATGAAAGCTCATTAGCCGAAACCAGGCTGGCGCGAGCTACACCCTTGAGATCATCTGCCAGCTTCTGATAAAATTCATTGACTGCACCCAAAAAAACGAACCTTCCCTTATCAAAAAGCAACTTCAAGAAGGATGCCATTACCTTGGATAGATTCAATTTAACAACAAGGTCAGCCAGTACTCTTTTGCGTTCTGCTGCATTGTACAGCGGATTATTGATTACCCGCTCAAGCACCACTTCTCTGGCTATCAGGCCGGAAAATTGATTCAACTCGTCCTTATATTTGTCAGCCTTGCCATCAGCCTTGCCAATCATCAGAAGCGCCTTGGCGTATCGCCTTGCAATAGATTGATTTTTCACTATGCCACCACCTTGTCGAGATATTCATCCACCAAACGGATCTGGTCATCTGCAGTAATGCTCTTTTTAATGATTTCTTCAGCTCTGGTCATTGCTTTTTCAAAAATTTCGTACTGTAGGCTCTGCTTTGCCATTTCAAATTCATTCTCAATGTTGCGCCTGGCCTGTTCTTCCAGTTTGTATGCAGATGCTTCCGCTTCTTTGAGAATTCTTGCCTTGGCTTCATTGCCCTGCCGAATATATTCTGCAACAATTCCTTCGGACTCCTGACTTAACCGGGTAATCTTGATATTGTACTCTGATAGTACCCTTTCAGCCTCGGCCTTTTTGGATTCAAGATCTTCCAACTGCGCCCGAATCCCCTTGATTCTGGAATCAAGGGCCTGCGAGAGCGGCTTGCGCAACAGAAAAACCAGCGCGCCAGCCAGCACTGCAAAATTCAAAACGCGGTAGGTATCTGTGGGCAGCCATCCCTTGGCCTTGACTTCTCCGTGTGCATCTGCGCCTGCATCTCCGCCTGATGAAGCAAATGACAATCCGCCCCATAGCAGCACCAGCATTGACATTGCAACCAGCAGGCCGCGCCACGGCCCTTTTCTCATAACTGGAATTTTCATTAAACAGCCCTCCCCAATATTTTTTGACCTATTGCATTGACAAATGTATCAAGTTCTTTTTGAAGGGAAACACGAACTGACTCAGCATCTTTTGCGATTTTTTCGCGAGATTTGATAAGTTCAGCCTGAGCCTTCTTGTTTATATTTTCAATAACATTTTTTTCTTCGTCGGATCCAGATTGTATCAACGACTGTTTTTCTTTCAATCCGTTGGCTCTCGCCTCCTTAATTCCGGAAGCAAATGCATTTTCTTTTTCCAGTGCATGGACGTTGAAGTCGGCAATACTTCGCTCCAAATCCGACACCTTTTCTTTTCTCTGAAGAAGAGCCTTACGTATGGGTTTATACAAAATCATGTTCATTATCCAAATCAAAAAGATAAAATTTGCAATCTGGATAAAAACCGACCCATCAACATTAATCATACGCTTGCCCTCCATTTTGATTGAATTTCAGTTTGTAAACAACGATAAACGAATAATAATTCTTGAATATCTTAATTTGAACTGCGGGTCTATAACATCTGCCAGAACATGTTGTCAAAACTTTTTTTGATTTTTTTAACCGCATTGATGAACTCGTAAAAAGTCAAAACCGGGATGGCAATGTACCAGCATTCCACCTGTCCAGTGTCAAGGCGTGCAAATCTTTATTTACTCTATCTGGTATTTGCGCATGCTGATATTCATGAGAATTCCCATGCACAGCATCATGCTGAGGATGGCGGAACCGCCATAACTGATAAACGGGAGGGGGATACCAACCACAGGTATCAGTCCCATTACCATTCCAATATTAATGAAGACCTCCCAGCCGATCAACGCGGTAATTCCAATCGCCAGAAGTGCGCCAAAAGGGTCCCTACAACCATGTGCAATATTAAGGCTCCATACAATCAGCATTAAAAAAATAAACAATACGGATGCAGATCCGATAAAACCCCAGTCTTCCGCCAGAACAGAAAAAATGAAATCCGTGTGATGCTCTGGCAAGAATGAAAGCGCATTCTGTGTTCCCTTTAAGAAACCTTTCCCAGACAGCATTCCCGAACCGATGGCGATTTTGGATTGAATGATATGATATCCTGCGCCAAGCGGATCCCTGTCAGGCTCCAAAAAAGTCAGAATTCGCTGTTTTTGATACCCCTTCAACAGTAACCAGATCATGGGAATGGCCACAGTCCCAAATGAAATGATAGCAATCATGGGACGCTTTTCGATCTTGATAAACACCGTCAAGGTAGCAGCAATCAACAAAATCATCACGGCGGTTCCCAGATCAGGCTGTTTGACAATGAGAGTAAATGGAATGGTGATCAACACCATCGGAATAACCAGGTCACGAAGACGCATCCCCTTTATGCTGGCTGTTCTTGAATAATAGCGCGCCAGTACAAGAATCACCGCAACCTTTGCCAGTTCAGATGGCTGAAGGGAAATCGGGCCAAAAACCAGCCACCGTTTGGATCCGGCAACCATCTTTCCCACCAGCAGCACCGCTACCAACAGGAAAATGCATACGGCGTAGGCAGAGTAGGCATATCGATCCAATTGCCTGTAGCTGATGAGACAGGTGGCAATCATGATCACAATGCCAAATCCATACCACATAAGCTGTTTGAAATAAAAAGCCTGCGTAATTTCCAGCCCTGCCCGCGCCGCGCTGTAAAGGGTTATCAGTCCGGATGCAACCAGCAACAGGGTGATGATGAGCAGCATCCAGTCAAAATTCTGGACAAGTCGGCGATCAAACATGATTTCCTCTCACTTGTTGTTTTTAGACAAATATGCCCTGATCAGCTCGCTGGCAATGGGTCCTGCGGCACTTGCGCCATGTTCGCCATGTTCGACAAGCACGGACACCGCAATTTTCGAATTGACCGATGGCGCATACCCCACAAACCAGGCATGGGATTTTAAATGCTGTGCGCGCCTTGCTTCATTTTCCGAATCTGTTTTACGGCTGAAAACCTGGGCTGTTCCTGTTTTACCACTGATCTCAATCCCCGCAATGTTGGCGATGCGACCAGTTCCACTTTTGCCATTAACAACTTCCCAAAGTCCCTTTTTGATGATATCCAAGTTTTTGGAACTGACTGGAAGATAACCCTTGATTTCTGGAAAATATTCCTTGACGGTTTCACCCGATGCATTTTGAATTTTCATGGCCACCAGCGGCGTAACCCTGGTTCCGCCATTGGCAATGCTTGAGATCATGGTAGCCAATTGCAGGGGGGTTGCCAGATCATACCCCTGACCAATCGAAACCGAAAGGGTTTCCCCTCCCTGCCATGCAACCCCCATTCTGCGTTTTTTCCATGCTGCAGTTGGAATCAAACCGATGGACTCCTGTTCGAGCTGAATCCCTGTCAGAGCCCCCAATCCTGCGGCTTTGGCGTACGATGCCAGCCGATCCACGCCAAGCCGGAGTCCAACCTGATAAAAGAACACGTCACATGACTCCGCAATAGCCATGCCTACATTGATCGAACCGTGTCCGCCTTTTTTCCAGCAACGATATTCCCGATCTGCAAATTTATAAAAGCCTGGACAAACCAATGTGGTTTTTTCATCAATCACACCTTCTTCCAAACCTGCCATTGCAGTGATTATTTTATATGTGGATGCCGGAGGATATTCGGCCTGAATGGCTTTGTTCTGAAGCGGATACAAAGGGTTTCTGATGAGGGTTTCCCACTGATCACGACTGAAACCATCCACAAACATGTTCGGATCATAGGAAGGGCTGCTGACCATTGCCAGAATGTGTCCTGTCGCCGGTTCCATCGCCACAACAGCACCCGTAACATCCAACAGCAGGTCTTCTGCTTTTTTTTGCAAATTCTGATCAATGGACAGGAAAATATTGTTTCCAGGAACTGCATCAACGGTTCTCAACACCCTTACGAGTTGCCCGGTCACATTCACCTCAATCTGGCGTCCTCCCCGTTCTCCTCTCAAGTAGTTTTCAAATGACTTTTCAACCCCGCTTTTCCCGATTAAGTCCCCTCGCTTATACCCGGCATATTTTCCGGATTTCAACTCATCACTGCTGATTTCACCGACATAGCCGATGATATGGGCCGCACTCTGGCTTTTTACATAAAGCCTTCGCAGACGAACATCCACAATGGTTCCTGGCAAATCAAATCGTTTTACTTCGAGAGCCGCCAAAACATCTCTTCCAATGTCCTGTTTCAATAGAACCGGCTTAAAAGATGGCTGATTATGACTTTTCTCAACTTCCCCCAATAACAATTCCAGTGGAATTCGCGTATATTGAGACAAATACCGAAGCGATGTTTCCAGCGGTCTTGCATCTTTTACCACGATACTTAAATCGTAGGAAGGACGGTTATCCACCAAAAGCTGTCCATTTCGATCCATGATCAAACCTCTTGGCGGATCAATACTTTGCAAGCGGATACAATTATTTTCTGAAAGTCTTCTGAAGTTTTCTCCCTCAATAATCTGAAGGTAAAAGAGCCGCAATAATAAAAAAGCAAACACGGGTATCACAAAGCATAACAGCCCGATAATTCTGTGCTTGTACCAGTCGCTATCCGGAGTTTGATTCTTGAAAAAGGAGTTTGGGAGAAGTGCATCTGTCATGGTAAAAGGCTATTTCGATCGCACATAAACTGGCATCAAACTTTAAAATGGCGATCCACAGCATTTAAAAACCTGATAAGAAAGGGGCCCAAAGCCATGGTCCACAACAGTTGATAAGCCATTTCGCTAATGGTTTCGGATGAAAACACAATTTCCTGTTTCAGGGCTACCGTCCCTATAAACAACATCAGTTTTTCAAATCCAATGGCAATTCCCAACAGCAGCCGTAATGTGTGAGCATTTTTTAAATTCAACAGCATCACAAACGGCCTCAACCCGACAGTTATCCAGAAGTATATGGACAGATACAGACCAAAGAGTCCTCCGGTGATACTATCCATGAGCGCTCCCAGCAACAGAGCCAGAACGATACTCTCCAGAAAGGGTAAAAAAAGCCCAGCATAAATCACAAAAGTGATCAGCACATCCACGAAATGATTCAGGGCGGGAATGGCATAATAAATCGTTGTCTGAAAAATGACCAAAAACAGAATCAGTACGATTCGCACCATGGGATTCATAAAAGAACCCGAAAAATAGAACTCGTTGGACGCGATTGTGAACAACCCATAGTTACAGTCTTTATCAGCGATATATGCTCTGTGATGACGGACTGAGAACTACCAGAACCTCTTCAATCTTATCAAAATCAACGAAGGGAGAAACCTCAATATCCTGAAATATTCCAGATTTGTTCCGAATGATATCCGTCACTTTTCCGATCAGAAGACCCTTGGCGAAAACGCCGTCCAGTCCGGATGAAACCACAGCATCTCCGATATTAACGACCTCCTTTCGGGAAACATAATTGAGCAGACAGAGACCATCTGAATCTCCTTTTATGATACCGTGCGCCCTGGTCTGCTGAACCAACGCATCCACCGCACTGTTTGAATCTATGATCAGCAGGACTTTTGCGTAATGGTCAGAGGCATCAATCACCTGGCCCACTATCCCTTCGGGAACTACCACTGGAAGCCCCTTGATGATTCCCTCGGAGACACCTTTGTCAATAACCAACGTTTTATACCACTGAGAAGGATCCTTGCCAATCACCCCTGCGGAAAGCAACTGAAGTTTACTGGCGTTTTTAAAGTCAAGGAGTTTACGGAACCGATCATTGGAAATCTCTGTTTCCTTGCAATAATTGATGTCATAGATGGTCCTGGCCAGCATTTTCTTCAGGTTGTCATTTTCTTTTTCGGTAGAAACCAAAAAAAAATAATGCATCCACATCGACCTGAGCGAATGGATAGAAGCTGTTACGGCATTTTGAAGCGGAGAGACGATCGCAATTCCCATGCGCCTGGAAGCGGACGAAGAACTGACATATCTGGCTGAAACAAAAAGCACGATGATATTGACAACAACAAAGGCAAATATTCCACCAATAAGCAGCAATTTTCTTGAAAACATAAAGCTAAGTAATCATAACCTGTCTAAGAAATTCAATGCTATCCAGCGCTTTTCCTGAGCCCAATGCAACAGTTGAAAGGGGATCGTCCGCAATCCTCACCGGCAGGCCGCTTTCCTCCATGATCAGTTTATCCAGATTTTTCAGCAAAGCACCGCCACCTGTGAGTACAATCCCTCTGTCCACAATGTCGGCCGATAATTCGGGAGGAGTCTGTTCAAGGGCTATCTTTACGGTTTCCAGTATGGCGTCAAGCTGTTCTGAAATGGCGATACGTATCTCTTCCGAATCTATGGTAAGAATCTTGGGAATGCCCGATACCAGGTCTCGTCCCTTGACCTCAATGGTTTCAAGGTTCTGAGGGTCAGGATAGGCATTTCCGATCGTGGTTTTTATCGCCTCTGAGGTTCGCTCTCCTATCAGCAGATTGTACTTGCGTTTGACGTACTGCATGATGGCGGAGTCCATTTTATCTCCGGCCACTCTCAATGACCTGCAATACACGATTCCGGCCAGAGAAATGACAGCGACCTCGGTCGTACCGCCACCAATATCAACAACCATGTTGCAAGTAGGCTCGGTGATGGGCAGGCCTGCACCGATAGCCGCAGCCATGGGTTCTTCGATTAAAAACACCTCCCGTGCGCCTGCGGATTCTGCAGATTCACGGACTGCCCGCTTTTCAACCTGGGTGATTCCGGAGGGCACGGCAATGATTATTCTGGGCCGGACGAAGGACCGCCTGTTGTGAACCTTGTGGATAAAGTGCCTGAGCATAGCCTCGGTTACTTCAAAATCCGCGATTACACCGTCACGCATGGGCCGAATGGCAATGATGTTTCCCGGGGTTCTTCCCAACATATTTTTTGCTTCAAGTCCAACAGCCAGAACCCGATTTTTAGATCGGTTGTCGGTTCTTACCGCCACCACGGAGGGCTCGCTTAGCACAATGCCCTTGCCTTTCACATAAACCAGGGTATTGGCAGTCCCCAAATCTATGGCCAGATCGCTTGAAAAAAACCCTAAGAATCCATTAAAAAAACTCATAATGCCTCATTTACAGCTTGATGTTAACAGTTGTTCTTATAAAAATGGAAAATCAGACGCGTTTAAATCAGATGGTTGTTACAAATGATTTTCTACCAGAACAATTTGCGAGGCTACCAGAAAATCCCGGCATTCTCAAGGGAAATATTAAGTTCCAGGCCGGATCAAAACATCAAAAGCAAGAAACTTCATAAGATATTATTGGGATAGGGAAGTAAAAAATACAAAATCAAGGCAAGCGGCGCCGAAGCTTTTGGCGACAATACTGTATATGCACCAAATGCAGATAATGGGCTTTTTATGCCAAAACATCTTCTTACATCATATTTATCATGATTTGATTGTGGATAATGGGCCTGAACTTACATATTCCGACATTAAAACGGGAAGGGTGAACGCGATTGGTCAACAAAACGATGAAAATCGACCGCTCCTGATCAATCCAGAATGAAGTCCCTGTGTACCCCAAATGCCCCACGCTGTTTTTGGGAAAAAAATGTCCGCAACTGGCGCCATCAGTCGAAGGCATATCAAACCCCAGAGCCTTTCCCGATGGCATCTGCCGGGACCAAAATACCTGAATCAGGTCTGAGTTAAAAAATGACCCGCCAGATTTTCCCCTGCGATCCGACAAAAGAGTCGAGATCATTCGTGCGATATCGACTGCTGACCCAAAAAGCCCAGCATGTCCATCAATACCACCCATGATAAATGCATTGTCATCGTGAACCTTTCCCTTGAGCAAAATATTGCGCCAGTCACAAAGCTCAGTGGCTGCGATATTGTCGTTGCATGCTTGCTGATTCAGGTCAACGAAAAAAAGGCGTTCCAATCCCAGCGGATGGTATATAAATTCATACAAGAAATGATCCAGGCGTTGCCCGGATATCGTTTCAATAATCCAGCGCAATATCATGAACCCAATGTCGCTGTAAAGCACCTGTCTTCCCGGAACACAGACCAAGTGTTCCTGTGTCAACATTTTCTCTAATTGTTTTTTTCGCTCTTTCAAAGGTATTTGCCGCAGATTCAGGTAATAGGGACGGTAATCCGCAAGGCCTGAACTATGTGCAAGCAAATGCCGAATGGTTACCTGAGACATCAGCGGATCAAGGAAATGGGGCAAAACGGATACAACCAACTGATCCAGGCTCAACCTGGATTCCTGAATGAGCTGCATCACAGCCAGAGTGGTCGCCAGCGGCTTTGTTAAAGATGCAAGGTCATAAATCGTATCTTTTTTTACTGGTGCGCCAGAAAACAGGTCTGCACAGCCATAAGCCTCAAAAAACTCGATCTGTTTATCCCTGGACACTATAAGAACCCCTCCGGGGAATATACGATCCTCAATGGCCTGATGCATCAGGCGGTCCACTTGATTCATGTTCGCTATCCTGCAATGAGGCGATACGTCAACAACTGATGATCTGCATCCAGAACCGCTTCACATCCAAATGGAACAGCAATATTTTCAAGTCCATGCCCGATATCGAACCCGGCAAGGATGGGAATATGGATGGGGCTGAACATGAGGACAATGATTTCATACAGTTCATCCGCTTCTCCGCAATTTTCAAATGAACCGATCCCTAGGCCGCAAAGCCCGTTGAATACCCCGGCAAGTTTCATTTGGGTGAGCATGCGATCTATTCGATAAGGTTTTTCTCCAGCGTCTTCAATAATCAGGATATGCCCGTTCATTTCAGGCTGAAAAGGTGTTCCGACAAGATGACACAATGTCGTCAAATTTCCACAAATTACAGGACCGAACGCCTTTCCCGGACTCAGCACGATTCCTTTTTCCAGTTGAATTGCTGGCAATTCATTTAAGGTCAAGGCATTGAACACGGACTCAAGGGTTTTTGAACCAGCATTTTTTAAGGTTGTTACTACCGGCCCATGACAAGAAACAAGGCCGGAGCGCTGATACAGCGAACACAGAAGCGCCGTAATATCGCTAAATCCCATCAGCAACTTGGGATGCTGACGGATTGCCTCATAATCCAGATACGGCAGGATTTGCATGGATCCATAGCCACCCCTTGCGCAGACAATCGCCTGAACAGCGGTGTCTGCAAAAGCAGCGTTCACCTGGGTTGCACGATCCACATCAGATCCGGCAAGATATCCTGATCTTGCGAATACCCCTTCCGAAAAACTCACTCGAAATCCCATGTTCTCCAGCACACAGATTCCGTCAAAAAAATTCGTTTCTTCAAAGGGACTGGCCGGCGCCACAATTCCAATACAATCGCCAGGTTTTAGGCGCATGGGAATTTTTTTAACGATATCGTTTATCATTGTTCTTTGCCGTGAAAATACTTTTAAACCACGAAATACACGAAACAAGTAGGGGCGACCGGCCGGTCGCCCCTACCGCCTTTGCGTGAGAAACGCTCTTGTGTCGGCTACCAGTTTTATATATTTTGGTCATTCATGGGGGCGGCACAGACCATGCCATATGCCACATTATTTACGGTAGCAGTAGATGACCAGACTTTTTCCAAACAAAGGATTAAATAACACATCCAGAAAACGGGTGACTCTGGGCTTTTTGAGGATATCCCAGATCAGAAACCGGTGATAC
>SESB01000843.1_pt1 | contig 21706 bp, 19 predicted proteins | sample 3171441 | NCBI WGS metagenome assembly SESB01 (sample SAMN06051867, study PRJNA518727) | freshwater metagenome | biome: subpolar coniferous forest; feature: holomictic lake; material: water; isolation source: holomictic Lake 227, 6 m depth | place: Canada: near Kenora, Ontario | collected... | reverse complement strand
TTGGTCGGGTACATCTGGTGTCTCTGGGTGGTCAGGTACATCTGGCGTCGCCGGCCCATCAACTACAATTAATGCCACTAACGATACTTCTACTACGGCATTATATCCAGTTATGGTCGGGGGGTCTGGTTCAAATCAGACCGCAAAAGTTGATACTGGCGTGTTAAGTTTCAATGCATCAACAGCTACGCTAACAGTAACGGGTTCACTGGGTGTAACTAGTAACACAACAATTGCTGCGTATTCTGAAACTGTTGTGGCTATCGGCACAGTAACCAGTGCAGCAACCATTGCCATAACAGCAGGTACAGTTCAGACGGCAACTCTTACTGCGTCAACAGCGTGTACATTTACAATGCCGGCAGCAGGGGCAGGTAAATCGTTTATATTGCTGTTGAAGCAAGCAGCAGTTACTGGAAATGGATCAGCAACATTCACTGGCGTAAAGTGGGGAACATCAGGTGCTCCAACTATCACCGTAACTGCAGGTAAGATGGATGTGCTGACGTTCGTTTCTGATGGAACAAATTGGTATGGCTCTGCTTCTCAGGGATATACACCTTAATGAAATACATACTTACACCCCTCATCGGCTTACTACTTGCTTTAGTAAGTTTAATCATAGCACCAATCGGAATGATATTTGCCGTTTGGTTCATCAAATGGGACACCGAACCAACAAATGGCTCATACAATCAAGATCCAACAATACGTGGAGATTTGCCATATCTGCTCAAATGGTTTCAAACACCGGATGAACGCTTTCCTGGCGGATTGTACGAGCCAACTGTGAAGCAATGGTTGGAACAGGATGGTAAAATGTGGTGCTCATATCGCTGGGCAGGACTTCGTAATCAAATGATGGGACTGGCAGCAGCCCTCGGTAAAGAAGCCCCTTACTACTTACCAGAAAAACCAGAAGGCTATTTTGAGTTCAAGCAAGGCGCGGAATTGCTTGACCAGGTTATGGAACTGGCTAAAGCCAATGGGGAACCAATGCCCAGTCTAAAAAGCACCGGATACAAAGACATCTGGCGCTATATCCTACCGCTTGGTCCAATAAAGATTGTCTTCGGCTGGCAAGTTTATCGTTGTGCTGATATGACTTTCTTGGCGGTTCCAGTATTTACTCTAAAAAAAATCAGATAAATACTACATGTTCGCAGCAATCAATACCTTTTTATCCGGCGGAGCAAGTGCTCCACTGAATACCGTGGCACCTGCGGTCACGGGCACGGCTGCTGCAGGACAAACATTGTCGTGTACCACCGGCACTTGGACTGGATCCTTACCGATTACTTATACATATCAGTGGCAGCACGGAACGACGAATATTGCATCGGCAACCAGTAGTACATATGTGCTGGATCGAAGTTATATCGGCGAAACTATACGATGTGTAGTCACAGCCACAAATGCCATCGGTGCGCCAACAGCAAACTCAAATGCCACATCTGCTGTAGTTGCAGTGCCTCTAAATACTGTTGCACCTGCGGTGACAGGCACAGCAACCAACGGACAAACATTGTCTTGCTCTACTGGCACTTGGACTGGTACTGCGACTATTACCTATGCCTATCAGTGGAAACGAGCTGGTAGTAATGTTGGCAGTAATAGTTCCACGTATGTACTTGGTGATGCAGATGTCGGATCCGTGATGTCTTGTGTTGTTACTGGTACAAACGGGCAGGGGTCCGCAACAGGCACGAGTAACTCAACTGGTGCTGTAGCAGCGATTGCTCCAGGAGTACCGACTGGAGTATCTGCAACTGCAACCTCTTACAGTACGGCGACTGTTTATTTCAGCGCCCCTTCTAGCAATGGTGGTGCAGCCATCACCAACTACACAACCAATTACGGTGGGTCTAGTGCCGGCGGATCAATAAGCATCACCGGATTGTCTGGAAGTAGCTCATATACGTTCTACGTATATGCCCAAAACTCAGTTGGACAAGGTCCAGCTAGTGCTGCAAGTAATGCCATAACCACTCCGGTTACGCCACCAACAACGATTGGTCAGGCTTTTGGTGGGGGATACTACGCAGGGAAAATATCTACCTCTGCAAATGGAGTAGCGACACATTATCTAATCGTTTCCCCTAAGGCTAGTGGTTTCATGGACAACACTACCCCTTTCTTTTATTATAGAGCCGATCCATCCTCTGACATAGACGGACCTACAAACACAACAACTATCCATAACACTTATCCTGGAGCAGCAACAACTTTTGTTCGTGGATTATCTATCGGAGGGTACAGCGATTGGTATATACCTGCTATCTGTGAATTGATGACTTTGTATTACCACCTTAAACCTTATAGTTTTTGGGGAAATGAATTTGGGGTAGGGCGTAATGATGGATATAACCCATACGCAGTGGCTCCATACACAGCGAATGCCGAATGGACATATTCTGACCCGCCAATGACCTCTGCCGTTGATTTTCAGTATTCCGGTGGATCATGGCACTCGGAGGCTATAGGGCCAGAAGGCGGAAATGGTCGGATACTGTCTAGTACGCACGGGCCGTCAGGGGTAACAGTAAGGACTGTTGACTACCAAGTTGGTAGGTGCGAGGTTATCGGTGGCACCCCTAATCAATGCGCCCAACCTCTAAGAGCTATCCGCCGCGTAGCAATTTAATCAAAGGAAATCAAAATGAAATACATAATCGTAACCCACGTTGATGCAGACACCAAAGTACCCTGCACCGTTGCTCCAATGCGAACCGGGCCTTCGTTCCCGGAACTCGCAGGACTTCAAATCCAATTCGATGACCATTCCCGCTGGCCCTTGTCAGTAATTGATGGCATCTACGACAAGCCACCTCACTTCTATGGCACCTGTGACGATTCGGCGGACACCACAATGGCCGGTGTTCTTGGGGTAATTACAGAAGCTGAATTTAATACTGCCAAGAGTGACGAGGAATTTACTCGTACCACGATGAGATTATCCCGTCAGGTGCAGGACAAATTGGATCGCTTCGCTATTGAACGTGGTTATGACAATATATTGTCAGCCTGCTCCTACGCATCTTCTGGTAATGCTGATTTCCTAGCCGATGCAGTTCGGTGCATTGAATTGCGTGATGCTACATGGACTGCCGTAAACGCAGTATTCGCTGCCGCCAAAGCAGGAACACGGACATTGCCTCAGACGTTTGCTGAACTTGCGCCTGAACTTCCGGCGCTGGTTTGGTAGCAGCATGAACCCTTACGCTTGGGCCGCACTTGGCCTGTTCGTTGCATTGCTGGACCCAAAATCTACCAGCCCAACCTGGTAATAAATAGGCAAAGAGGAACAAATCCATGGCTTAGCAGTCCGCATCATCTGGCCCGGAACAACTCGCAGCTTCCCAAGTACTAACACGGCGAATATGTAACCACTAAAATAACCACGTAGTCAAATAGTACATAAATAACGCATGTACAGCATAATCATACCCACAATAAACCATTGTGAAGATTTATTAAAACCGTGTTTGGAATCAATTGCCAAATACACCGACAAAGAAACCGAAGTTATCGTTGTGGCCAACGGCTGCACTGATAACACTCTGGAATATTTACATTCACTGTCTGACATCAATCTTCGTGTAATTTGGGTGGACGAACCACTTGGATACACCAAGGCAACTAATCTCGGCATCAAACAGGCGCAGGGTGAGTATATCGTTCTGCTCAACAACGACACTGTGTTGCTACCACAACCGGTAAACTATTGGCTAGAACTACTTAAAGCACCATTCGTTGATCCTAAAACAGGTATCACCGGCCCAGTCAAGTTTGATTGGGATTGTGGCGCCCGCCAGTATCAATGTATGGCCTTCTGGTTAGTGATGATTAAGCGAGAAGTATTTGATAAAATTGGTATCCTAGACGAAATATATTCTCCTGGCATGGGTGAAGATGGTGATTTTTGTGTCAGACTTACTCAGTCAGGATATAATTTAGTAAGCGTTCCTAATGATGTCTATGGGCATTTTGGCACAGGTAATGCCAACCCCACTTTCCCGATTTATCACGCCGGCAACGGAACATTTGCCGATGACCATGCATTGAAAGACTCAATCGTCGCACGTAACAACAAAATCCTGGCAGAAAAATACGGTCGGAGTAGTAATCTTGGCAAGTGGACATGGTATCAGGGTATGGAAGATAAGATTCCATACGGTGACACACAGACATACGCCCTTGGTGCTGACTTCCTAAAAGAATGTGATATCGTTGAAGACTGGGGATGCGGCACCTGCTTCATGTCAACCGTGTTAGATCCTGCTATTACATATGTGGGTGTTGACGGATCATTCTCAAAGTTTGCCGATAAGATAGTTGATCTGGTGCAGTATCGTCCGGCGATTCGTCCACATGGTATTTTCATGCGTCATGTCATTGAGCATAATACTGAATGGAAGGCTGTTTTAGAGAACGCCGTGGCAAGTTTTCAGGACAAAATGGTTCTGGTAATCTTCACTCCTATCAACACCACAGGAACGGTGGTTCTTTCGCATGATCCTACTATCGGTGTTCCTGATGTGTCTCTGAGCATGACTGATCTGTTAGATTGTCTGCATGGGCTGAAGTTCAGCATGGAAGAACTGCCTTCAGGCACGATGTATGGCAAAGAATACATCTTTTACATTGAACGCTCCGCAAAACAACTAACAACAAGCATCGTCATCCCTACATATAATCATCTGGATGATGCGCTTCGTCCGTGCCTTGATAACATGCTGGCATACACCAACCTTGCTGACAAAGAAATAATCGTTGTGGCAAACGGCTGCACAGACAACACCAGAGAGTATCTGAAAAGCAAGTCAGAGATAAGAACAATCTGGCTTACTGAACCCAATGGGTATATCAAGACGGTGAACTGGGGTATTGCATCATCATCCGCACCACTTGTGGTACTGAACGACAATGATTCTATTCTGATGCCGCAAGCCATGGATGCATGGATTGATATTCTTGCTGCGCCATTCAGTGATGAAAAAGTAGGAGCCACAAGCCCGTTCGCCAATGAATACACCAATCTGGGGCTGGTTCTTCACTCCGGATGCACCATGTATAATCGTCAACTGCTCAGAAACATTGGTATGTTTGACGAAATCTACCACCCCGGATACATGAGCGACTCGGATGTGTCCATGAAAATCTGGTCCGCTGGATACAAATGCCTGGAAGTTCCCGAGAGTCAAAAAGATAGAGTGTATGCCGGAGGCATGTTCCAGATCAACTTTCCGGTGGTTCATACCGGACATGTTCAGACCATGGACAAAGTCAAAGACGAACCTATCATCAAAAAGAATCACGAAATCCTTTATTCTCGCTACGGCAAGAAGAAATATTCCATTGTTATCCCTTCGTATAATCATTGCGATGATTTATTGAAACCTTGTATTGACTCTATCAAAGCATACACTGATCTGTCTGATGTTGAAATAATTGTTGTGGCCAATGGGTGTGTAGATAACACCAGAGAATATCTGGATTCATCAGTGGTCCCCATCAAGGTATTATGGTTTGATGAAGGAATAGGATATACCAGAGCCACTAATGAAGGCATTAAAGTAGCTACCGGGGAGTATGTCATTCTGCTCAATAACGACACTGAATTTCTTGGTCAGGCCAAAAATGATTGGATTACCAGATTGGTAACACCGTTTGAAGATCCTAAAATAGGCGTCACCGGTGTTCTGGAACTCCATGACCCGTCGGCAGACAAGGACTTTCTGGTGTTCTTCTGTGTGATGATCAGGCGAACTCTTTTTGATGAGATTGGCATCCTTGACGAAATCTTCTCACCGGGATTCGGGGAAGATATTGATTTCTGTATCAGAGCAAACAGGGCAGGGTACCAATGCAAATGTGTAAATTCTGTATTTTATCAGGATGAACGTAGATGCACCACATTCCCGATCTGGCATAAGAATAATCAGACGTTCGGTGAGATTCCTGAATACGGATCAGAAATAGTAAAAAGAAATAGCAAAGTGCTAGAACAAAGATATGGAAAAAAGATGAAAAAATACTCAATAGTTATCCCGACATACAACCATCGCGAGGATCTGCTGCAACCATTATGCGAGAGCATGATGAAGTACACAGATATGTCTCTGGTTGAGGTTATCGTAGTGGCAAATGGCTGCGTTGATAACACCAAAGCATACGTGGAGAGTCTAGGTGAACCGTTCAAACTGATATGGTCTGAAGAGGCCATCGGGTATACCAGAGCAACAAATCTTGGTATCAAAGAGGCGACGGGAGAGTTCGTGGTTCTGTTGAACAACGACACTGAGATGTTGCCACAAGAACAAAACAAGTGGTTGAACATGCTTGAAAAGCCGTTTGCTGACCCAAAGGTCGGCATTGTTGGCCCTCTGGAGTTGTTCGACAACTATTCAAATCATCATGTGCTGATTTTCTTCTGTGTCATGGTCCGTAAAACGATCTTTGATGAGATAGGCATCCTTGATGAGATTTATTCTCCGGGCGGCGGAGAAGATATTGACTTCACTATCAGGGTGAAGAGAGCAGGCTACAAGTCAGTGGCGATTGCATCGCAGTTTTCGCGTGATGCATCCACAAATGTCGGTAATGTGCCCATCTGGCACAAGGATAATCAGACCTTTAAGGATATTCCGGAATACGGAAAAGTAGTCATTAAGACAAACGGGCTGCTGAACTGCCGCCGGTACAACGACAATCTAAAACTCAACCTCGGTGCAGGGGGCATTGAATACCCCGGATTCCTGTCAGTTGATTTGTATGATAAACGTGCGAATATTCCGATGAATATCACCAAGCTAGATTTTAGTGACAACTCCGCAACTGAAATTATGGCCAGTCATGTATTTGAGCATCTGAACCCTTATCACTCAGTTCCTATTTTACAAGAATGGCTACGTGTGTTAAAGCCTGGTGGAAAACTATCGATGGAGATGCCTGATATAGAGCAACTATGTAAGAGTTTCCTTGCGGAGACAAACTATTATACGAAGATGGGCATTCTTAATGCGGTATACGGCAGCGTAAACACAACCGATGTTGGTGGACCAGATGAGATAACAAGTCCCCATCTATTTGGATGGTGGCCCGAATCATTATTCCATCATTTGCAAGCTGCGGGATACATGGACATTAGTTTCCCACCGGAACAATGGCCGCACCCACACAATAATCTTCGCGTAGAAGCGTATAAGCCTGCGTTAACTATTGACCGAGCAAGCCTGCAACAACAAGAACCGGGGACCTACGAAGAAATATTTGACCAAAACAGCTATGGTCTGGAACAAATCGAAGTTCGTGGTAAAACAGTTATTGATATCGGCGGTAATCTTGGTATGTTCTCCCTGCTCTGCTTGGAAAAGGGAGCCAACAAAATTATCACTGTGGAAGCTCAACCAGTGGTGTATCAGGGGCTGCTGAATAATGTTTCAAACTATCAGGCAATTATCCCGATGAACTATGCCGCATCAGATTCAGATGGACAACAGGTTCATATTCTGAACGCACACGTGGCATCAAGAGTTGGCGGAGACGTTGGTGATTTGGTTGAAACGATCACGCTTCAAACTTTAATGGATCGTAAGAATGTTCTCGGGGATGATTTGGTGCTAAAGTTAGACTGTGAGGGGTCAGAGTTTAATATTCTGTTGCCGACAAGCACTGGGTTGATTCGCAGATTTGCAGTAATCTATATGGAAGTGCATGGAAACACAAATCCTGATCCTAAATATCAGGATATACAACTAATCCATGATAAACTGATAACTAGTGGGTTCACCCAGGTAAAGGATGGTTTTATGTGGAGGAATGACGCAGCAGGTATACCGGTCCAACTAGATGTATATGTTGAAAAATGGAGGCGTGTATGAGCGGTGTAATAGTTTACATCTGCACCTATCACAGATATCATACGACTCTGCCGTTGGCATTGATGTCGGTAATCACACAAACTGTGAAGCCGGACAGGATAGTTATTTACGACGATAACGAGGAAGCCTCAGCAAAAGACATTCGGGAAATACCTGAATACAATGCCATGCTGCAAATAATGGCCCATAAGGACATACCATATGAAGTGATCTATGGCCTAAGAAAAGGTCAGCACTATGGGCACCAGGTTCTTCAGGATAAATTTCCCGATAGAATATTGTTTCGCGTCGATGATGATGTCATTCTTGAACCTGATACTCTGGAAAAGTTACTGGTTCATATGGACGATCCTAAAGTTGGAGCAGTCGGCGGCGAAATATTGACACCATCTTGGGATATCCGTCCAAGAGTTGCCACTGGGAAGATTGAGAATGTGTATGCTGAACCAAATTTACAATGGGGTAAAATATCTAAAGTAATGGAAGTTGATCATTTGCATTGCTCATTTTTATATCGTTCCGGAATTGCCGAGTATAATTTAGGGCTGAGTAAAAAGGCTCACCGGGAAGAGACCCTGTTCACTTATGCGCTGACGCAAAAAGGATACAAAAATTTAGTGGTGCCGGCAACCTCATGGCATTTAAAATCTGAAGGTGGAATCCGCACCCCTACACCAGCTGATAAACAGTTGTTTGACCACGATGAGAAAATATTTCAGAGTATCATCGGTCTAAAGGATCAAACTATCGTGGTGTTAGATAACGGTATGGGCGATCATCTGGTGTTCAAACATATTCTGCCGTCGATCAAAAACCCGGTGTGCTTCACTTGTTATCCAGATATAGTTCCGGGCAGAAGCATCCAAGAGGCAAAGGATATGTTTGGTAATCTTGATCAGTGGAATATATACCGTTGGATGGACCAGCACAACTGGAAAGATTCGCTGGAAAACGCTTTTAGAAAGATGTACGTATGAAATTAAATTTAGGATGTGGGACCGATTACCAAGAAGGGTATATCAACGTTGACATGTACACCGACTCAAAAGTCGATGCGAAGTTTGACATCAGCAAAATACCGTATGATGATAATACCGTGGATGAAATTAAGGCGTTCCATGTGATTGAACACTTTGACTTTCATGAAGGTATGGCGGCGCTAAAAGAGTGGTGTCGGGTATTAAAACCTGGTGGGCGACTCTATATTGAAACGCCGGACTTCATGGCATCATGTAAAGATTTTGTCAACGGTGATGTGGCTTATCAGAATCATCTCTATGGACATTTCTTTGCCACGCCGTGGATCCCTGGCCAGACGCACAAGTTCCTGTTCACCGAGAATCAACTTCGTGTTCAACTGGGTTGGACTGGGTTTGAACGAATGAACAGACTGCCGGCAGCATCTGGATATCTTGATCACTATCCTGCTCATATTTTTTTGACAATGGAAGCCTTCAAGAAATGAATATTCTACTATTCCCGTACGCTAAAAAATTACCAAACGGGCAACAAAACCCCAAAGATTACCCATATTGGAAGGAGTTGATTATTCTCCTACAGCAGGCTGATCACTCGCTTATTCAGGTTGGTGTAAAAGGGGAAGAACAATTGGTGACTGATTTCCGAATGAATCTTTCTATCCCAGTATTGTCTGATGTGATAAAACAATGTGACACATGGATTAGTGTGGATAGTTTCGGCCCTCATTTAGCATGGTCGCTGAACAAACCCGGCATTGTTATATTCAGTCAGTCAGATCCGTTGATATTTGGTCATGTGGAGAATATCAATCTGTTGAAGGATCGTAAATATTTACGAGAAAAACAGTTCTGGCTCTGGTCACAAGCAGAATATAATTCCGATGCGTATGTATTACCTGAGGAAGTATTTGATCAGATAAGATAAATACTGCATGTTCGCAGCAATCAATACATTTTTATCTGGCGGAGCAATGGCTCCTCTGAATACATTGGCACCTGCAGTAACAGGCACAGCAACAAATGGGCAAACACTTAGCTGTTCTACTGGCACCTGGGCCGGCTCAGTCCCAATTACATACACATATCAGTGGAAACGCGGTGTAACTAATGTGGGTACTAATAGTTCTACATATGTTCTTGTTGATGCCGATGTAGGATCAGCTATGTCATGTGTGGTCACCGGAACAAATAGCGTAGGCAATTCATCTGGTACATCAAATTCAACAAGTGCAGTAGCAGCATTGGTACCTGGCGCACCAATAATTGGTACTGCCACAGTCACGGGTGCAACTACAGCTACAATATCATTTACTGCACCGGCAAGCAATGGCGGTGCCACAATTACGACTTATACGGCATATCCGAGTTCTGGTGCCGGCACAGGTACTTTATCACAAGCAGGGTCTGGGACTATATCTGTCACTGGGCTCACAGGTGGAACTGCATATACCTTCACAGTTAAAGCAACAAATTCCGCCGGACAAAGTGCTGCAAGTGGATCCAGTAATTCAATTACAACATACGCGGCCCCAGTCAATACGGTTCTACCAGCCATCACTGGCACTGTTGTGGCCGGAAACACCCTCACATCATCAACTGGTACTTGGACTGGTGCGCCCACACCAACATATGCATATCAGTGGCAACACGGTACCACAAATATCAGTGCGGCCACATCAAGCACGTGGGTGGTATCAAGTTCATATCTAAATGAAACAGTGCGTGTGGTTGTCACAGCAACGAACAGCGCCGGGGCGGTCAATGCCACATCATCAAATACTGGTGTGATATCAATGGTACCAGCAGCCCCAACTAGTTTCTGTTCCATGCCAGTGAACGATGTGTGCGCTGTGCAATATTGGTGCACGGCCGTTACCGGTGCATGTTTATTCGATCTTTATTACGGACCATCAGCAGGAGTAACTACTTCCTGTACTAAAATTTGCAATGTAACCAATGGAAATACGGTTTGTGGATTACCACCCGGGTGCACCATGTATTACGCGGTCTTGGCCTGCAATACAATTGCTGGACCAGGAGCACTATCATCTGAATGTGCTGCCACCACGTGTTCATATGCTTCATATCTTTATCAAAATCCTGGGTCTTATACATTTACTGTCCCGGCCGGTGTTACTTGTTTGTCGGCTGTAGCAGTTGGTGGAGGTGGTTCCAGATCCTGCGATTTCTGGACCGGTTCGAATCAAAGTGGTGGGGGAGCACTAGCTTATATAAATGGTGTAGCTGTCAGTGGGGGACAGAATTATACAGTTTATGTGGGCTGCCCAGGTCTGGCATCGTATTGCGCGCCGGGGCAGAATACTTGGTTTATTAATCAAGCATGCTTGCTAGCCTGCGGTGGTCGTTGCTCTGCCTCATCATGGGTGGGGTTAGGTGGTGGTTGTGGCATGAGCACTTCGTCCAATGGCGGTCCCGGGGGAGCCGGTGGCTATGGCGGTGTTCCAGGTAATACGTCTGGCGTCTGCGGTGGTAGTGGCGGTGCTGGATGGGGTGAAGTAGCCACAAACCAGGGAGCATACTCTGGTGGCGGCGGAACTGGTCTCTGTGGCCAGGGCGCTGACGGCTGCTATGGGATCGGCGTAACCTGTAATTATTATAATGGGTGCTCTTGTAACTCCGTAGTATGTATGTGTCTGCGCGGCGGCGGCGGCGGTAGTAGTGGCCAGGTAGGCGGGTGGGCATATGCTTCTATGTGTAACGGCTCAGGGAACTTAATGCAAGGCGGCAGCGGCGGCTGGCCTGGGGGAGGGGGTGGCGGCTGGGGCATGTTGTGCTCTATGTGTAACGGTGGCGCGGGTGCGTACGGTTCAGGTGGGGCTGTAAGAATTGTATTCTGGTCAGGATCCTGCCGTGGATTCCCATGCTGTAATGTGGGCTCTGGTTTAGAGCGAGTATTTTAATCCAGGAAGAATCATGAAAGAAATTATAATATCTGCCAGAACACTTGTTGGTAGTCTTTTAGAAAAAATTATTACTCAAAAACCTGCTCATATAAGTGGATTCACATCAACATGGAGTCCTTTATACGGAGGACACCACGAAATAGATCAACCCATAATAGATGATTCAATCATTCAGTTTATGGATGGTGACGGCATTAAACTTTCACTAGAATTGACTAATTATCTATTTACAGAAGAGGCATATACCGCTTCTTTGCCGCTATTGGATAAGTATCACAAACTAGGAAATTCTGTAATAATTACTACCAAAACTCTGGCGGAAAGAATAGCAATTGACTTTCCTAACTATACAAGAATAGCCTCGGATGAAAGAAATATCCGAACAATTGATGATATCACCCTGAACTTAAATACATTTGACGAAATCATCCTGCCGTCGATTTTAATTAGTCAAAACAGAGATTTTTTAACATCAATTCCAAAAGAATTGAAAACAGTTTTGATTATGAACGGTGACTCAGATTGTTCATATATTTGTGATGAGCGGGTTTGCAAACCCGCTCAATCAATGAATTATATTGATTATCGGATAGTCCCAATGAACCACCCTAGTTATAATAGCAATAGTATCATCATGAAAGCATGCACAAATAGAAAACAAGCTCAATACTACCATTTCAACTATGAAACTGCGGCACTGTTTGAAGATTTTAATAAAATAAAATTAAACTCCGCTGATATTGGGGACTTCGCCCTTTTGATTGATGTTGATAGTGGAACCGTTTCTCCTAAGGTATAATATGACAACACATCTTTTTTTAATTATACCCAATAATAGTGGTAGTTCTTTGTGTCAAAAATTGCTCGGCACCTCAAAAAAAATAGCAGAGTTTACTAATGGCCGGGAAGGCCCCCTCCAAACCGGGTATTTTGGCCCTAATACCTCCGATAATAATACAAATCTGTTTACACAAATCGAAGAAGTGATACGTGACCCCTCTTTATATGATTGGGAAAAGACAAGGATGAACTGGACGTTAAATTGGATGTTATCGAACCCAGATGCAGTAATTCACTTGGAAAAAAGCCCGCCAAATGTGTTACGTATGGATTACTTGTATGATAATTTTCCGAATGTTAAGTTCATTTTGATGGTTAGAAATCCGTACGCTGTAGTAGAAGGGACATATAGAACTCTTCTTAGATTATTACCAACTGCAACATTGGATCAAGTGCTAATCCATACTATCAAAACAATGGAATTTCAGAAGAGCAATATTCTAAACAGCTATGATAAATTATTCTTTAAGTATGAGGACTTAGTTGATAATACTGCTATCACAGTTGACAAAATCCAAAGTTACTTAGGTGTAGATGATATTGATTACAGCAAAACCTTTAAAGTTAAAACGTATAACTCCCCTATCGTTAATATGAATGATGCACAAATTCTCAGACTTGGAGAAACTCCTGGAATGATAGAAACTATAACCAATTATTTCACCCAACATGAAGATATCATCAAGTACTGGGGATACGAACTGATCTAACCGGTAAAATATCTATCACTGTCCCCGCCTCGCTAAATATAGCATAGGGGACATATGAAAAAAGTAATTATGATAGATGGTGGTGCCGGACGTATTATTGCATCACTACCGGCCGTTGAAAAACATCTCAAACTAAACCCAAATGATGACACGAAAATTGTCATCTTTGGGTTTGACAACTTTGTTTGGGGCAACACCAAACTTCAGGATATCACATTTAACGCAGATACCAAGGGCATTTTTGACCAATTTATCAGAGATGCTGACGAGGTTATTACCCCGGAACCATATCGTCTGCCATCATACTTCAGGCAGGAAACCTCACTTATTGAGGCATTTGATGAAATTATCAACAAAACCAAAGATCACTCGGATCTTGGCAAACCAACATTGATAACATCAAAGTCAGAAGAAAAAAATGCCGCAACTATTTGGGCAGACTGCGTCACACAACAAAAGAAAAAGAAGAATGTGGTGATTCAGCCATTTGGCCGCGGAGCCAGAATTGATCATACAGATATCATTGATGATGCCAGCCGCTCAATTAACTCCGTGGACTATCTGAAGATTGTCAAGAAGTTATCAACAAAATATAATCTGGTTCTATTTGCTGATAAGGAATTCCATCAAACCGATGATATCTACACCGTGAAACCGCAAATAGAATTACGGGCATGGTTTGCCATTATTGAGGAGGCTGATTATTTCATTGGGTGTGACTCAGTTGGTCAGCATATTGCGTATGCCATGGGCACACCAGGAACAGTTATACTTGGCTCAACATTTGCCAAGAACACCACATATCCCGATTACTTTCAAATAATTGAGAAGGACGGCATTGAGAAGAAATACTCCCCGATTCGTATGGGGGGACTTGATGCACATATTGCCGATCGGTACAATGACCGGTGTATGGACTTCAGTGATACAGAACTCGATTCTCTTGTTGACGCAATTATCAAGGACATCGAAAAGAAATGAGTTATCAAATTTTAGGCGTGAATCCAGGCCATAATGGATCAGTTGCGTTGGTGCGTGACGGAGAACTAATTTACTACACAGAAGAAGAACGACTTTCCGGAGTTAAGTACGACGGTAATCCGTTTCGTGGTATCATGGAAGTCATCAACACCTATGGCCAGATTGATGAGATTGTCACTTGTGGCACACACGATCTGCCGAAAATGCCATGGAACGGAGAAGATGCGTATACAACCTTGGTACGAAAGTATTTTCCGAAGGTGAAAACTACGGCCCTTGGCCACGAACATCATCTGATGCATGCCGCCACAGCTTTCTATAATTCCGGATTTGAAAAGGCTGTAGTTGTAGTTGTTGACGGTGCAGGCTCCTTCAAGAAAGAGAAAATTGATGATTCCGGAAACGAAATTGAAGGGTTTGAAGCAGAGTCAATATGGATATGCGAGTACCCGGCGAAGTTCGTCATGGTATACAAGGCATACGGACAGAACATAGGCGTGCGAGTTGTCACTCCGCAGTTTGATTTTGACAATGCCGTGAACATAACCAAGGCATACGAAGCAGTCAGTCATTATTTAGGGTTTGGATTCATTGAAGCCGGTAAAACAATGGGACTGTCTTCATACGGCAAACATTCCGATGACATTCCGAATCTGTTCATTGGCAATCGCGGTTCCAAGGATTTGTTTGTGCCACATTATCCAGCTGGCTCATTCATCGATGTGAACCGATTCCCGCAGTTCATACAGAAGCAAGACCCAAGAGCATGGCATCGTGACCCATCGAAGTTATCTGATATCGAAAAGAATTTGGCATGGCAGATCCAACACGATTCACAACAGAAAGTGGCCGGACTTATTGATCAAGCCATGAAAATGTCCGGTATAAACCAAGTGGCAATGGCCGGAGGATACGGATTGAACTGTGTGGCCAACTACTATTACAAGAAGGTATTGCCCAATATCGAACTGTATAACGAACCAATATCCCATGATGGTGGCACCGCTATTGGGGCGGCGAAATTCGTCTGGCACACCAACAATCAGGATACAACAATTCGTCCGCAAACTTCAATTTACTATGGCAAACAGTATCCTAATGAAGAACTCCAACGAGTGTTAGACGATAACTCTGATAAAATTACATTGAGTCTGATGACGCCGAAGAAGATTGCCAAGCTGATTGCCGATAAAAATATCGTGGCCATCTTTCAGGGTGGAGCAGAAGCAGGGCCAAGAGCATTAGGCAACAGATCAATTCTGTATGATCCGCGCGATCCCGGCGGGAAAGACATGGTCAATCTGGTAAAGGGACGAGAGTGGTTCCGTCCATTCGCCGGAACGGTTCTGGAAGAGTGCGCTGACGACTGGTTTGATATGGCCGGTGGCACATCACCGTGGATGATGTACGCTGTGAATGTGGTAGTGGATAAAGTCAAACTCATTCCTGCGGTTACTCATGTTGACGAAACATGCCGAGTACAAACTGTGAATAAAGAACAGAATAAGCACTACTATGGTCTTATTTCTGAGTTTAACAAACTTACCGGGGTGCCGGTAATATTCAATACTTCGTTCAATCTAGCCGGGCGCCCTCTTGTTGAAACACTACAGGATGCACTTGATACATTGTACGCCAGCAAGATGAGGTATATTTGGCTACCTGAGTTGAAGATGCTCATTACAAAGACCATTGAAGATCCGTCGGTATGCAGCGGACAATGCGAAACATGTGAGGATTGTCATGGGACGGTATAGTAATAAAATAAGTCAGCAGGTGCCAAGTATAGAGCCTACTGTGGCTCCGGTAGTCGCATCAGTGGCTCCTGTATTCCCAGTAGGTTGGCCAACTGAATTTCCGAAGCCGGTGATAGGGTTGGAATTAGAAGGTGTTATCATCCAAGATATTGGGCGCCCGCTGACTTCACCCGATCAAATTCAATTCATTCCTGGAAGTTTAGAAGCAATCAAAAATCTTAGGCTAGACGGTCATAGGTTGATGATTATTACCGACCAACCAGGCATACGAACCGGGGCAAAATCACAGATGCAAATGGATTCCATTTTACAATCCCTGATGCAGTCATTTGGATATGCCGGTATCATGTCAATCGACGGGTGTTTGTATTCCACAAGTGATCTGAAAGAAGATATGTTTGCCAAGCCGAATATCGGCATGTTCCAGAGAGCCGCCACAGAAGGTGGGATCGTATGGAAAGGTGGCTGGTTCGTCGGTCATCAACAGAAAGATGTCGAGGCTGCTAAAAAGATCGGTGCAACGCCTGTGGTAGTCAGAACTGGACTCTGGAAATCATCCAAAAGTAAACAGCCACTGATATTTGACAACCTATTAGAATTTTCCAAATCGCTGCTATAATCCAAATAAGATAAATACATTGACGAGTACTCAACATAGGAGAGCGCGAAGATGTCAATAAAAGTAGCAGGTACTGTTGTCGTTGATGACAGTCGTAATTTAACAAATATAGTAGGAGCAACGCTTTCGGGTAATCTCGGATTAGCTTCTTATGCTGAAACACCGGTGTCCCTCGGCACAGTAACCAGTGCAGCAACCATTGCCATAACAGCAGGAACTCAAATTACTGCGACTTTAACAGCATCAACAGCATGTACATTTACAATGCCAACAGTTGGCACTGGTAAATCTTTCACATTGCTGTTGAAACAGGCGGCGGCTACTGGGAATGGATCAGCAACATTTACGGGCGTAAAATGGGGAGCATCTGGTGCCCCAACGATTACAGTAACAGCTGGTAAAATGGATATTATATCTTTTATGTCAGATGGTACCAGTTGGTACGGTTCAGCAGTTCAAGGATACACCCCATAATGTTTGGAACCGGTAATTTTTACTTCGCTGCAACTTCCAAAGCACCACCGGGGTGTGCGATATTCACCTCAAGTTGTGCCTGGACTGTTCCCGCTGGTGTAACCTGCGTATGCGTTTTAGGAAAAGGTGGAACTGGATCTGCTGGGTCAATAGGATCTACTGGTGCTGCCGGATGTTATGGTGCCACAGGTTGTTATGGTGCCACAGGTTGTTATGGTTCAACTGGGAGTAATGGGTGTCCCGGTACTGATGCTAGTGGTGGTGGTGGTGGGGGTGCAGGATCAGGGGACCCTGCAATCTCATCCACTTGGGATAATGCTACGGCTGGCTACGCTGGTTGTGGTCCTTGCGGCGGTGTGGGTGGGTGTGTTAACCCCCTTACAAATTGGTGTCCCGGTGGAGCTGGCAGTGCGGGAGGAGTAGGTACTGCCGGATCAACAGGAGCTTGTGGTTCAATAGGTTGCTGTGGCAGTACAGGTTCATCAGGGTCTACTGGTAGTGCTGGTACTTGTGGTTCCACAGGGGCAGCGGGAGCAACTGGGGTTTGCACCTGTGCTTTTGGCCTTTGTTTTGCTGGCGGTTCTGGTGGTACAGGTGGAACACTTGGTCTAGGTGGCTCTGGAGGTTCTGGAGGTAGTGGTGGAGCAGGGGGGTCTGGTGGTGCAGGAGGTGCAGGTGGTGCAGGAGGTGCAGGTGGGACCACAGCAGGCGGTGGAGGTGGAGGCGCTTGTGCAGGAGGAGCCCCCAGTGCTGGTCCCGGTGGTTGTGGTTGCCCGTCTGGTAGTACCTATTGTAACGGTGCTCGGTCTACCTGTAATGCCTGCATTTATGGTTGTCCAGGCGGTTCCGGTTGTGGTTATTCAGGCGGTAGTGGTGGGCGACAAGGTATAGCCGGGTGGAACCTATACTGCGACATAGGGTGCAATTCGTATTATTACTGCTGGAGAACTACATATACTACAGGCGGCTCCGGTGGCGGTGGTGGTTCTCTTGGGTGTGCCGGGTCTGCCGGGTCTGCCGGGTCTGCCGGGGCAGCAGGCTGTTCGGGTGCAGCGGGTTGTCCGGGCGCAGCCGGTTGCACCGGAGGTGCAGGTGCGGCCGGGTGTGCAGCAACACCGTGTGTTTGCTGCGGTATTTCCGTAACCCCAAGTAGCGTTTGTTGCATTGTTATACCCTCAGGTGGGTGTGCATGTGTATGGTGGACATAAATTAAAGGAGAGTAAAATATGATACCAAAATATAAAATAGTTGAAGTGTTTCCCGATATAAATCAGATTGTTGTCAGATTTTATTCTGACACGGTTACAGAAGAAATGGTTGGTGGTGGAACTGGTCCGAATGGGGAATTCCGCAGAGCCGTAACTGATCTGGCAATCACACTGCCGTACCCAACCCCAACAGGCAATGATCTGGATGGGGTAATTCGTGCATATTTTCCGCAACGAATGGAGTTATTACAACATATCGAGGATACGGTAATAAACAATATCGTTGTTAATCCTCTGACGAATTTAACTCTGGGCGAAGAAAAGATTATTGACCCGTCAGTACGCATTGTGATACAAGATGGAAAACCAATAACTGTCCCTATCGCTACAGTACCTATCGCCACAGTCCCTGTGGTGCCAGAACCGGAAGTCCTTCCTTTAGCGTCTGTGACCTTTACATGAAACACCTATTTTTGGCAGTTGCCCCTCTCAGTGGTAGTACTGTACTTCAAAATTATCTGGCTAAATGTTCTTCAGTCAGTTTCTTGAGTAAGGACCCGGCACTTATAAGACCTACAGAGGGGCAATATGTTTATGGTGGAGATATGTTATCTATATCCGAGATAGGTTGGCCTTTTCTGCCGGGAGTAGTGGTCGACTTGCTGTTGGACCCAACAAAATATGACTGGAATGTAATTAAGCAATCTTGGAGTGATATTTGGGTAAAAAATAATCCAAATGCCACTATTAATTTTCAGAAAACTCCTTCTGATATATTCAGAGTACAGCAAATTCAATCAATTTTTTCTAATCTATATTGGATATTATCAGTTAGAAATCCATATGCACTAGTTGAAAGTCATATTGAAAAAATGTTAGCACTTAGAAAGAATCCGGTAGAGCATATTGATAAAATATTGAACCACATTAGTCTTAGTCTTACCTATCAAAAACAAAACCAAGCATTCCTCGGCCCTCTTGCATACAATATGACCTTCGAAGATTTCGCCGCAAGACCCGACTTCCATGCCGAACAACTGAAATTATTCATGCCTGAATTGAGTGATTTATCGTTCCATGGAGATATGATGGTCAAAGGTGTGGTGCATGATGGCATCTACAACAACAACGCAGAACGAATTGAAAAACTCAGAAACATACCCGGTGCCATGAATGTCGTCAACAAGCACTTTGCCCAACACGAAGATATCATCAAGTACTGGGGATACGAGCTTATCCAATAGTTAATTTGAATCACCACTTCGGTAAGATAAGTACCATATGAGTAAAATTCTTATAAAGAAAGATATCTAATATGACAAAGATTCTAGTTTTAGGATTGCCTGGCTCGGGTAAGACCACACTAGCAGGAGCACTCAAAAAATATCTGGAGGACAATGGTACTGCCAATAACATGTCGTTGTCTAATGCCATGACAACCGACATGTTACTTGAGCCATATCGTGTCAAAGTAGACTGGTTCAACGCTGACGAAATTCGCAAGCGGTTCAATGACTGGGATTTCAGTCACGATGGGCGCATCCGTCAATCACTTCGCATGGCCGAGTTTGCCCTGAAAGCATCCGGTGATTTCGTCATTGCTGACTTCGTGGCTCCGCTGGTGGAGATGAGGAACAACTTCAAAGCAGACTGGACAGTGTGGGTTGATACAATTGAGCAGGGGCGGTTTGAAGATACCAACAAGGCATTCGTTCCGCCGGAGCAATACGATTTCCGAGTTACTGAGAAGAACGCAGACAAGTGGGCCGAATTCATCGGTCAACATATCCTTGATAATCGCCGCCGCCCTGTGTTCGATTGGAAGAAAGAAACAGTCCAAATGTTAGGAAGGTGGCAACCCTGGCACCAAGGACACCGTGCGCTCTTTGATCGCCTGATTCAGAAAACAGGGCAAGTGGTCATTCAGATTCGTGATGTTCAAGGATGGCAGAACTCTAACCCCTTTGAGTTACGTCAAGTAACTGACTTCATCCGGCATGATCTTGACCCCCTTTATCAGGGCCAATACGAGATTCAAGTGGTGCCTAACATCGTTCATATTGGATACGGCCGTGGTGTAGGTTATACTATGGAACAGGAAGTTTTTGATGATGCCACACATGCCATCTCTGCTACGGCGATTCGTCAGCAGTTGGGCCTATAACGGCGAGTCAGGCGTTCGCTCTCTGGTAAAAGCATATAGTTACCGGATGTGCGGAACCCTGACAACCATTATAATCTCATACTCCATAACTGGTAAGATAGTCGTTTCATTAGCCATCGGCGCCACCGAAATAGTCGTGAAGCCATTTGTTTATTGGTGCCATGAACGAGTCTGGAACAAGATTCGTTGGGGACGGATAAATACTTCATGATATTCAGTGGAGTTAATATAAGTGGTATGTCGGCAACAGGGCCAGTCGGATCAAGTGATCCGTACTATGCAAATGTAGTACTGCTCCTACATTCCGATGGTACCAATGGTTCAACAACATTCACTGATAACAGCCCATCACCAAAGACTGTTACTGCATTTGATAATGCTCAGATTTCTACTTCAGTATTTAAGTACGGTACAGGCTCCGCTAAGTTCGATGGTACCGGCGATTACCTATCGACACCCTCAACAACTGCCTTTGATTTAGGCGATACATACACTGTTGAGTTCTGGGTGAACCCTACTTCTGTGACCGGAGGATGGACTGGTTGGTTACAACGAGGATACTACTCAACCTTTGATACCTCCTGGACTGGGCTTGTGTTTAGTATTCGTATTCTGGATTCAACCATATACACTTACTTATACGGTACAACCTCCGCTAATCAGCAAGTCATTCAGACTGCGCCATCCGTCATTGTCGCCGGGTCCTGGCAATTTTACACCTTAGTACGGAACGGCACCACTGCGAAAGTTTATATAAATGGGGTAGAAAAGGGAACAATGTCTGGACTAAACTCACCAGCAGTCAGTGCCAGGCCATTGGTGATTGGTGATTGGGATTTCTATAACGCCGGTCCTGCACATGAATATTTCAATGGTTACATCGATGACATCCGCATCACTAAAGGAGTGGCGCGCTACCTTGCTGATTTCACCCCACCAACAGCAGAATTCCCTAATAGTTAAGCACCTCTCTGAAACTGATAAGTAGAGCATGAATGTATTTCAGTTGAACTATGATGCCAGGCTTCGGTCCTGGCATGATCTTCGTACCAAAATAGAAAAAGCAGACACCCAGACTAAGTGCGTTGAAATAGACGATTGGTGGCAGCAAGCGCCAATGGTCGCTCACCATCTCCACCCATCGGACATTCAACAATGGCCCGATC
>SESB01000841.1_pt1 | contig 21735 bp, 19 predicted proteins | sample 3171441 | NCBI WGS metagenome assembly SESB01 (sample SAMN06051867, study PRJNA518727) | freshwater metagenome | biome: subpolar coniferous forest; feature: holomictic lake; material: water; isolation source: holomictic Lake 227, 6 m depth | place: Canada: near Kenora, Ontario | collected... | reverse complement strand
TTGAAAATATCATCTTCAAACAAATTCCTTATGATGTCAGGGCTGTGTAGCGATAATGTTTGAAATTATTAAATCGTCCAGTTTTGAACGCTGGCTGTTAAGTTTGAAAGATCGTAGTGCAAAAGTACGTATACAAGCACGTGTTGACCGTCTTGCCTTAGGTAATCCCGGCGATGTCAAACTAGTGCGTGGTGGTATTCATGAAATGCGCGTGGATCATGGGCCAGGATACCGCGTTTATTACATGCAAAAAGGGCCGCTCTTGATTTTATTACTCATTGGCGGTGATAAAAGCTCGCAAGATAGTGATATTGAGCGGGCGATTACATTAGCAAATAATTGGCAGGAGTAAACAATGTCTGAAATATTTTCACGCTGGGATAGTGCTGACTACCTTCATACCGAAGAAGATATTGCGCTTTACTTTGATGTCTGTGTTGAAGAAGACAGTGGGGATGGTCGCTTAATTCGGTATGCTTTGGAAGTTATTGCCCGTGCTCGTGGAATGGCGCGTTTAGCTAGTGAAACAGGTTTGACGCATGACGGATTAGCTCAAGCTCTTTCACCTGATGGAAATCCAGAGTTTTCTACTATCATGAAAGTCATTAAAGCACTGGGCTTACGTTTACATGCCCATCCGCATGGCGGATAACTCATGTTTACATTAAAAGATTATCAAAACCGGGCATTAACCGCTTTATCACGGTTTTTGGTTGAGGCTCGTACTGATTCAGTGGCAGAGGCCTTTAAGCAAAGTTATGTTGAGCAGGACTTACCGCCATTACCTTATCGTCATTACGACTTTGGTGAAATGCCTTATATCTGTCTGCGATTACCTACGGGTGGCGGTAAAACGGTACTGGCTTCTTATGCCGTCAGTGTGGCGCAAAAAGCCTATCTGGAGCAGGATTATCCGGTGGTGTTGTGGTTAGTGCCGACCAATACCATTCGCGAACAAACGCTGGAAGCCTTAAAAAAGGTGGGTCATCCCTATCGGCAAGCCTTAGAAAATGAGTTTGGTCTGGATCGTCTGCGGGTGTTTGATGTGGGTGAAGTCACTCAGATTCGCCGCCAGGATATAGGCCGTAAAACCTTGATCATTGTGGGCACCTTAGCGGCGTTGCGCGTCGAAGATACCAGTGGGCGCAAAGTCTATGTACACCATGAAGATTTTGAGCCGCACTTTGTTGGGATTACTGATCCCGAACAGCGTTTAGAAAGAATCAGTGAAAAGGATTTACAAGAAAATGGACTACGACCAGAAGACGTCGGTAAAGTAAAAGCCTCGTTTGCGAATTTATTGGCTTTACATCAACCCTTAGTCATCATGGACGAAGCGCATAACGCGCGAACTAAATTAACCTTTGATACCTTAAAGCGCTTGCATCCGGCGTGTATTATTGAATTAACAGCAACACCCGATACCAGTAATACCTCAGCCTCCAATATACTGTATCGCTGTTCGGCTTCGGAATTAAAAGCCGAAAACATGATCAAGCTGCCGATTGTATTGACCGAACATAAAGATTGGCAGGCAGCGGTGCAGGATGCAGTTTTGACGGGTAAGAAACTGGTATTGGAAGCGCAAAAAGAATCTGATTTTGTGCGCCCCATGGTTTTATTTCAGGCTGAAGCCAAGAATGGCGAAGTCACTGTTGACATACTCAAGGCGCATTTAATTGAGCAACTGCATATCGAAGCAAGAGAAATAGCGATTGCTACGGGCAAGCAACGTGAATTGGAGGGTTTAGATTTATTTTCACCCGCTTGTCCGATCAAATACATTATTACCATGGAGGCCTTAAAAGAGGGTTGGGATTGTTCGTTTGCGTATGTATTTTGTTCAGTAAAAGATGTGCGCTCCAGCAAAGATGCTGAACAATTATTAGGGCGGGTCTTGCGAATGCCTTATGCCACGCGGCGCACCAGTGAGGCGTTGAACTGTGCTTATGCTCACTTGGCCTCACCTGACTTTGCCGTAGTTGCCAAACAACTGACGGATAAGTTAATTGAAATGGGCTTTGAGGCATTGGAAGCGGCGGCCAACATTACCAGAGGCCATCAAAATCAAGATCAAAATGACCTGTTTGACGGTCAAGATAATGTTGTGGTGCGGACCGAACCGACTCTACGATTTGAGCTGGAAACAAAGCCGGTTTTAACGCCGGAACTATCGACTCATGTCACTATTACGCCGACCGCTCACAACACCTTTCGTATTGAGATTAAGGGCGAAGTATCGCCTGAGACAAAAACACAATTACTTAAAACGGTGACGGGTAGCCAAAAGCAAGAACTTGAGCGGGCTTGTGAGTATCATAATTTACGCATTATCGTGGCGCGTGCGCCCTCTCAACGAGGCCAGACGTTTAAACCCTTACCGCAGCTTTGTTTAAAACAAGGCGAATTGTGGGAACTGCTCGATTCTGATGCTTTTTTGTATAGTCTCGGCGACTGGTCGTTACTGGATTATCCCGCCGAATTACCCAATTTTAATCTGGTTCAAACCGCGCATACGTTTGAAGTGGATATTGACGGTAAGAAACTGAGCTATCGTTTAGCGGATCAAAATCAAGCTTACAACCTGGATTGGGTACCCAGTAATGTGAGTGAAAACGATCTTTTGTTTTGGCTGGAGCCGCAAGTTAGACACATTGGCTTAATTCCCTCGCAGTTACGTGGATTCTTGGCGAGGTTGATGCCTTATTTAACCAAATCGCGTGGTTTACCGTTAACGGGATTAGTGCGGAGCAAATATGTATTGGCGCGCGCAGTGAGTGAACAAATTGAAAGCTATCGGCAACAAGCGGCAGATAAAGGTTTTCAGTATGCCTTATTTGAAGAAAGCGACTTATTAGACACCCGCTTTGATCATGTATTTGAATTCTCCCCCGGCTATTATCCCGCCAGACCGCCCTTTTATCAGGGCCGTTATGCGTTTACCAAACATTTCTATCCAGAGATTGAAGACTTAAAAGAAGAAGGTGAAGAGTTCGAGTGTGCAAAGCTGCTTGATAGTCATCCCAAGGTTAAATTCTGGATTAGAAATTTAGTAAATCGAGACGGAGCCGCATTCCGCTTACCTTTAGCAAAAGGCTGGTTTTATCCTGACTTTGTGGCAGAGTTAGAAGATGGCAGGATATTGGTTGTTGAATACAAAGGCAAGGTGTATGCAACAAATGATGATTCCAGAGAAAAACGCGCGGTCGGTGAATTTTGGGCCAAGAAGAGCAGTGGCCATTGTTTGTTTTTAATGGCTGAAAAGAAGAATGCGCAAGGTAAAGGTGTTTTTCAACAGTTGGATGACGTGATGGGGTAGTTAATGCTGGAAATCAATGAAGCTAATGAGGACATTTTGTTAAAATTTCCATTAATAAGCAAATTTGGGTGTATGGGGTTGTGCATAAAAGTCCATGCCGGATTGTTCTTCAAAGGGATTTTGTAATAAGCTTAACAACCGATAAAACTCGGTTAAATCACCTTGCTCTGCGGCAGTAATCGACTGCTTTAATAAATGATTGCGTAGCACATAACAAGGGTTGACTTGATTCATACGTTTTTGGCGCTCTTGCGAGGAAATAGTCTCTAGACTCAAGCGGTCTTGGTAAAGGGTTAACCAGTGCGTTAATTTAGCAGGGTCAGAAGTTAATCCGTAAAGTACTGGATTCTTCTCTTGTACATTAACAAAGCGGGCTAACTGTCGAAAGAAGAGGGTGTAATCGATGTTGCTCTGTTGTAGAGTGGCTAATAAAGCTTCCACCAATTTAGCATCGTCAGGATGTGGTGTGCTTAAGCCGAGTTTTAAACGTAGGCGTTGCAGATAATGCTGATGATAGTGTTGTCGATATAGCCGCAGTAATTTAGCGGGGATAGTACGAGACGGTAATAATGAAGAAATAGCTTCCGCCAAGGCTAAACAGTTCCACCGCCCAATTTCTGGCTGTTGATCAAATTGATAACGCCCCAAGTCATCGCTAGTATTAGCAGAAAACTCCGGGTTATAAGTCTCCATAAAACCAAAGGGGCCAAAATCCAGCGTATCACCCAGTACTGACATGTTATCGGTATTAATAACACCATGGGTAAAGCCTTCGCTTTGCCAATCCGCTATTAAACAGGCCGTCCGTTCAACAATGGCCTCCAATAGTCGCAATGGCTGTAACTCAATGGGTTCATTTAACACGTCAGGAAAGTATTGTTCGATGACAAAGGCAGTGAGTTTCTTTACGTTCTCAAAATCACCTTTGTGATGAAAATACTCAAAATGTCCAAAGCGGATATGAGACCGCGCCATTCTGACTAACAGCGCACCCGTTGTAAGGTGCTCTCGTTGTACTTTTGTTTCACTACCCAGCAGACACAATGCACGCGAAGTGGGAATGCGTAAACCGGCCAAGGCTTCGCTACCCAGATATTCACGAATGGCAGAACCTAACGGACACCGACCATCCAGAGTCCGAGAATAAGGGGTTAAGCCCGCACCTTTTAACTGAATCTCATAGCGACGATTATCATGACCTAAAGTCTCACCCAAAGACAGTACTCGGCCATCGCCTAATTGCGCTGTAAAAATACCGAATTGATGACCTGCGTAGACACTGGCCGTTGGCTGTACTTCTGGCGGTAATTGCTGGCCATTAAAAAAGTGCAGCGTGGCTTCATTCTGTAATTGCTCTACTGATAAGCCCAATAAAGCAGAGGTGTGAGTGTTGCAATGAATAAAATAAGGATTATCTAATGACGTTGGTTGTACGCTTTGATAAAACGCATTGGGTAATTGTCGCCAAGGGTTAGTCCAGAATAAATTCTTTATTGCGGCATCATAAGGTATAGAGTGAGTCATAACTTACCGGCTCCTTAAGGGAATTACTTTACGAAACGTTAAGTTAATCCGGGGTTGCCAGGTTTGTAAGCGAGGGGCAATGTTATTCATGGCTAGCTGTTTTAACCCTTTGCTAAGATATCTAATAATTGAGGTTGTAAACTATAATTTTGTATCTTGATTATTCAATGCAAGATTAGCGTATTTTATATGCAGTCACCGTACTCCATGATTAGTAATCTACAGTCAAAGAGGGTGTTTGGGTATTGCGTGCTGATTATGAAACGTAAGATATAGTCTAATAATAAATAAATCGTTAGGGTTCGAGCCGCTACACTAAAGACTTTATGGCGAGTATGTTGTGAGCATCGCCATACTGAGTTAGCCCACCAAACGATGGGTAATAGCAACATCCCATGAACGGTTTTCCAGCTCGCTATGGTGTAGGTTACATTCATGACGCGGTAATCTATATAGTAGAGCGCGATATTAACGAGCAAGAAGAAAGGCCAAAAGGCTTGCCATAACATGGCATGGCCTAACCAAGTAGAGCGCAAAGCTTCGTAAAAGTTTTTATCAGGCTTTTTACTCCAGTTTTTGGTCACGCCCGGCGTATAGTAGTAAACAAGAAAGAAAATAGCCGTTAAAAATATGCAAAACTCGACTAATGAAAAAAGGTGCGTATAGGTAAAAATAATCGGTAACGTATTAATAAACATGCTATTGATTTTTTATAGTTAGGTTAACATCTAAGATAAATACTCTGTGCGATTCTAACATAAGCCCGTATACATCGAAAAAATGCACTTAAATACTCCAAAACTCTTTATTTATGCCGCGTTGCCTTGTGAAGCCAAACCAGTTGTGGAACACTTTAACTTAAAAAAAGAACTGACAGTTCAACCTTTTTCAGTTTACCGTAACAAAGATATTTGTCTAACAGTCACTGGAGTTGGTAAAAGTGCAATGGCAGCTGGTGTTGCTTATACACAAGCTTTATTTCCGCCAGTACAGCCTTTTTTTATGCTCAATTTAGGCGTCGCAGGGCATAAAGAGTATGCACTTGGGGAGCTTTATTTAATGGATAAAATTACTGATTTCGATAGTCAGCGTAGTTATTATCCTTCTATATTTTTCTCATTGCCATGTTTAGCTGGTAGTATTCAAACGGTCTCAGCACCACGACTTGAGTATGATTCGTTTCAGTTTTTTGATATGGAGGCGTCTGCCTTTTATGAAACGGCTGCGCGATTTTGTTCAAGCGAATTTATTTTTTGTTTGAAGGTTGTTTCAGATAATCAGCATTCGTCAGTTGAAAATATTCAACCTAAACAGGTTTCTCAGTGGATAGAGAGGCATGTTGGGGTGTTGGACTTGTTGTTGTCACGAATAGAGGCTCATCAAGAGATGTTAGTCTGTCAATCTGAGCCTCAACTATTCGAGTATTGTGTACAGCGGTATCATTTTACTGTTAATGAACGTCAGCAACTAAGAAGTCTCTTAGGTCACTGGAATCTATTGACTGACAATCAAATTATTGAAATAGATACTTCGTCTTTGAAATCTGCTAAGGAACTATTACGTTGGTTGAGTTTAAAAATTCAGGCTACTGATTTTTATTTGTGAAGCCCGGACTATTACAAAAAGAAGAATGCGTTTTTGGTAACGGCAACAATGCCAATGTAAACCAAACAGGCCATTGCTCCTGCAAATGCAAGCCAGCGATTTGTTCCACGCAGGCGCATAGTTATTATACCAAGGCCGATATAGATCAATAAGACAATGATTTTTGCAACAATCCAGCCATAATTTGTGGATAGCCAATCACCTTGAAAAATTAACGCAATACCACTGATAATGAGTAGTGTGTTAATAATGTGGGGGGCAATATTGACTACTTTTTTCTTGAGTAAAGACGGAAATGTTTCAGACAAGATAACTCGCCCTACAAAACTTATAATAGAAAGTAGGATAAAGAGGAGGTGAAAAGTTTTAATCATAATTTTCTCTGGCTGTTAGTTTATTTGTAGGACATTATAGCGATGCTTTTTGTAAAAGCTAACGGATCATAATAGATAATCTTAGAAAATAATTAAGTTAATGGCTAAAATGACTTGTGGTGTGGCATAATACGCAAAAGTTGTTGTAATTTGACTACTCCATCTTTTGATTTTTCTGTATTTGTAAAGCTAGCTGAAGCTGGATACTGTTTTTTGCCTGATTGTTCGTATTTTAAAGTTCGAGTTTTAAAGCAGTCAGATTAAAAATTTTATGACCATGTAATGTTTTATTTGAAGTTATTTTAGGAGAACAATATGTTTAGAAAATTCTTACTGACCCTTGTGGCACTGTCAGGCGTTAGTTTTTTACCGAGTGCTCACGCTGATAAAGTGGTAGATAACAGATGGTATGTTGCGCCTTTTGGTACATTTGTCCAGCCCGGTGGTGATCGTCAATCCGACAATGGTTGGGGTGGTGGTCTGGGTTTTGGCAAAATACTTAACGAACATTTCAATGTTGAGTTGAGAGGTTTTTATCAAAACTTGAGTGGCGGTAAATACGGTGGATCGGATATTACCGGTGGAACAGCCGATATTCAATATTATATTTCGCGAGGTACTTTTTCACCTTACACAGTGATTGCTTTGGGCGGGGTTAATACCAGCCATAATGGTAAAAGCAGTGCTGGTTTTATAGGTGAAGCCGGTGCAGGTCTGGCTTATGAAGTAACTGATAACTTACTGGTTCGTAGTGACGTGCGTTATCGTTACAACAACAATGGTAATGGAAACTTACAGCCTGGTACTAATGAATTTAACGACTTTGTTGTTAATGTGGGTTTTGTAATACCTTTTGGACCTAAACCTAAAGAAGTTGTTGCCGCTGCACCTGTTGTTGCCCCAGCGCCAGTAGCCGTTGTAAAGGCAGATTGTTCAGCACTAGACTCTGATCATGACGGTGTTAATGATTGTAATGATCAATGCCCTAATACCTTATCGGGTGTTCATGTTAGCGTTATGGGCTGCTGGATTGTTGATGTGAAATTTGATAATGATAAAGATATTATTAAACCACAATATTTTGCTAACCTTGATGATACAGCCGCTCGTATTAAAGAACATCCTGAATTGGTTATTGAAATACAAGGTCATACCAGTAAAACAGGTGGTTTTAAGCATAATATGAATTTGTCTGAACGTAGAGCGCTTGCCGTTAAAAAGTACTTGGTTGATGGCAGTAAATCACCTAACTTAACAGTTCGTGGTTATGGTTGGACACGTCCTATTAGCACTAATGATACTGAAGAAGGTCGTGCAAATAACCGTAGAGTTCAGTTAGAGGTTAATGGTCAATCTCAAAAACCTTTAAATTAGAAATTACGTTTTGATGTAATTAAAAAACCCGTTATATAACGGGTTTTTTTTTATCTAATGTTCAGCGCTGGGTGTATTGTTTATTCGATTATATGCCTTGAACTTACCCAGGTTTTATAGTGATGAACAAATTAAGTTTCAAAATCGGTGACTGGGATACTCATTTAATGTAATGTTATAGTATCTAGAAAAATAAGGGGATTGACGATGACTCATGAAAACGTTGAAAAGCATAAAATTGTAATTGTAGGTGGTGGTGCAGCAGGGCTTGAATTAGCAACCAGTTTAGGACATCAATTAGGCAAGCCGGGCTTAGCCGAAGTTACTCTGATTGACTTCGCATCAACACATATTTGGAAGCCTTTGTTGCACGAAGTCGCCGCCGGGACCTTGGATGAGTCTGAACAGGTTGAGTATTTACCCCAAGGTCATCGTAATCATTTCTATTTTAGATTGGGAAAAATGGAAGGGTTAGATAGACAAAAAAAGCAGATTGTTGTCAGTCCAACATTAAGTGATAGCGGTGAAGAGTTGATACCCGGCCGTACTTTTAATTACGATACGTTGGTGATGTCGGTGGGTAGTGTGAGTAATACTTTTAATATCAAAGGTGTTGCGGAGCATTGTCTGTTTCTGGATACTACGTCGCAAGCGTTTAAGTTTCAGAAGCAACTGTTTGAATCCTATTTAAAAAGTTATATTGGTAAAGATAGTGCTAGTGTAAAGCCATTATCGATTGCTATTGTTGGAGCAGGGGCGACAGGTGTTGAATTAGCCGCCCAATTGCACGAAGTAACCAATGTACTTGCGATTTATGGTTTAAATGAGAAGAGTACAGTAAAGCTGACCATTATTGAGGCAGCAACGCAACTATTACCGGCTTTGCCCATTAAGTTGGCAACCGCTACACAGCAACAACTGGCTAGTCTGGGTGTTGTTCTTAAAATGGGCAGACGCGTTGTTGAAATTACAAAGGAGGGGATTACCACTCATGATGGTGAATTTATTGAGGCTGATCTGAAAGTTTGGGCGGCTGGGATTAAAGCACCTGACTGGATGAAAGGCTTGGATGGACTAGAAACTAATCATATCAATCAACTCGTGGTTGATAAAACCCTAAAAACCAGTGACGATGCTATTTTTGCCATGGGAGATTGTGCGGCTTGTCTATGGCAAGGACATACCGGTAATGTTCCACCAAGGGCGCAGGCAGCTCATCAACAGGCCTCCACGTTAAGTAAATCAATCATTAATCGGCTCAAAGGACGTGATCTGGTTGAATTTGTTTATTACGATTATGGGTCTTTGGTTTCCTTGGGAAAATACACCACAGTCGGTAATTTGATGGGCAACTTGATGGGCACCGTAAGCGTAGGTGGCTTTATTGCTAAAGTAGTGTATCTTTCTCTCTATAAGATGCATCAGGTAGCCATTCATGGCTATTTTAGAACGGCTATGTTGACGCTTTCTAATGCTTTTAGGCGCAGCGTTTATAGAAAAATAAAAATGCACTAGAATTTTTAAACTTAAAAAAGATTGAGATTATGTTTGAAGTAGAATATGAGTTTGGCGAAGAAGATTTGATTCATTTTAATGAAATACAATTCATGCGAAATGAGGAAATACAGCACAATATCAAGAAAAATCGTTGGATAGTGCCGGGAGTGATGGGAATCATTGGTGGCTTTTATTATTTCTATTATGGTGATATGACATCATCGGGCTATATTATTGCTATGGCAGCACTTTGGGCGATTTTGTCCCCCAAAATAATGATGTTGGATTTACGTCGGCAAATTCTTAAGAACTATACGGCAAAAGAAAAAAGCAATATGTTTGGGCTTTATACGCTAAGTATTGATCCCTCCAATCCTAACTATTTACTGGAGAAATCACCTAGCGGTAAAAATAAAATGGCCTGGTCAGATTTGGTTAGGGTGGAATATGGTAAACGTTATGTTTATATCTATATTAATCTGAGTACCGCATTGGTTATTCCCGTTGATAAGGTAAAGAAAGGTAATCTTGAACAGTTTGCAGAACAAGCAGAAAAGATGATTGAGCGATTTGCTTAACCCCTCTTATTTGACTTTTAACCCGATTAAATAACGATTAGGTCATCAAATGGTGGAATTTTATAATGCCGTTCCTCCACTGTTAGTGCAATTTATCATGACAGTGGCCTTTTCTTTTGTGGTGGGGCTTGAATTTCGAACTTATCATCAGGCTAATGAGTATAAGCTGAATTTTGGCAGCACCCGAACCTTTGTATTGATAGGGGTTTTGGGTTTTATCCTTTATACCTTGGATGCCAGTAAGCAATTATTTGCGGTTGGGTTGTTTTTACTGGGTAGTTTTTTGTTGGTTTTTTACTGGAGACTGTCTGCCGATAGACAGTTTTCAATGTTTAGTACGATATTCGCTCTGTTAATTTATTTAATGGGGCCTATCGCTAGTGTTTTCCCCAGTTGGTTTTTAGTTCTATTCGCAGTGGTTTTGATCTTGATCTTAAGTGAAAAAACCTTGATTCATCGTTTTTCTGATCAACTTGCTAACGAAGAAGTTGCGACATTAGCAAAGTTTTTAATTATTTCCGGCGTTATTTTGCCTTTACTTCCTGATCAACCGATTGCTGCTTTGCTGCCAGTCACCTATTACCGTGTTTGGCTTGCTGTTTTAATCGTTTCTGGTTTTTCTTATCTGAGTTATCTGGTAAATACCTATTTCTTTAAAAGTCGCAGTTTGATAATTACTGGGTTATTAGGTGGACTTTATTCAAGCACTGCAGCAACGGTTGTCATTTCACGTAGAGCGAATGGACTTACTAGTGCTTCAGGGCGTAAAGTGTCATCAGCGCTTATTATGGCGACGACGATGATGTATATCAGGTTGTTAGCGATAATTTTTGTGTTTGATCGAAGTTTAGCAACACAGTTATTAGCCCCTTTTTTATTTATTATCTTTTTATCACTGATTACGATCAGTGGTTTGTTAGCGCTTAAAAATCAATCGACAGAATTGCATGATGTTAGCGAAGTCAAACATCCTTTAGAGTTAACAACGGCTATTTTGTTTGCGACACTCTTCATGGTATTTGCCTTCTTGACTAACTACGTGACGACTGAATACGGTAGCCATGGCCTTAAATTCCTGGCAATCATTGTTGGCTTTACAGATATTGATCCCTTTATACTATCTTTATTAAGTGGAAAATTTACCGTAACGGATTCTGCCATTGTCTCGGCAATCATGTTGGCTAGTGGAAGTAATAACTTGTTAAAAGCGGCTTATGCAATTGCATTGGCAAGAAATAAGTCAGTCTTATTTGCTGTGATATGGTTAGTCATTTTATTTTTGGCTTCGTTTTTATACGTTTATTACTAAGCGGCGGGGTTAAGTATTGACATCGTAATATCAGTCAACCGGTACACAGATTGATGAATTTGAGAAGCGTCTCATGGCCGAACGATCGATTAGTTGAAATAGTACGTTTCCGTAAGAGATTAGAATCCTGTGTGAACTTTTCTATTATCAAGAGCCTGAACTTCAACAGGGGTCCCCCAGAGTTGCGAAAAGATAGTCTGGGCATCTTCCGGTGATCCTGTGGTCAAGAACAGCTCTCGACCAGCATGCTCGCTTAGGTCAATGTTTTCCTCATGACCCAGATAGCGCAGGGTTTGGCGGGCAACAGCTGCTGATGACTCAATGATATAAACCTCCGGTCCAGCGATGTGCTGTATGGCTGGTTCCAAAAACACATAGTGCGTGCATCCGAGTACAAGCGTATCGGCACCTTGGGCTATCAGCGGGGAAACAAGTTTTCGGAGATATTCGTAAGTGAATTCGGATGAAAGCTCACCACGCTCGACCAGTTCTACCAAGCCTGGACAGGGTTGTAAGAGTATATTCACACCTTTGCCAAATTCCCTGCATAGCCTTGCTACTGTGGGACTTTCTATTGTTCTTTCCGTGGCAAGAACACCGATAACCCCCGTTTTTGTGTGAGCGACTGCTGGTTTTATAGCAGGCTCCATCGCGACAATCGGGACTGTCAGTTTTGCACGTAACTTTGCAACGGCTATCGCAGTGGCTGTGTTGCACGCTACAACAATAATCTCTGCCCCCGCGTCAATCAGGGAGTCTGCAATATGAGAGGCCCGACTTTCAATGAACTCTGCCGATCGGCTTCCGTATGGAGCATTCCCAGAATCTGCGATGTAAATAAAATCAATGGTGGGGTGCTTTTTTCTTATAGCTTTGAGTACAGATAAGCCACCGACACCGGAGTCGAAAACCCCGACGGTTCGGACAGGGGATGATGGATTGGTCATTGCGTTGATTCGGAGGCCTTATACTTTGTTAAACAATCCGACTAACATACCTACCTTACGGTTTTATTGTCAAGGTTTACACATAAATCACTCCTTAGCGGTAGGTAGTCTAATATTGAATTTATCATTATCAAGCGTTCTACTAAACTTGTTGAGCACTGTTAAACAGTAAAAATCGGTCGACTAATTGCACCAGCGTCACTTTCGATTCAACAGATGCCGCTTTAACCGTCAGTTACACCAGTTTTGATGCGACTGAAATTGATTGTCCAGCGATTATTGATCCTACCCATATCTGTGGTGATCCTCTCACTAACCCTGAACTGATTAATTGAACCCCAGTGCCTTACTTTTTTGCCGATCTAATTCATCCCAGTTATGCAGCGCATAAACTTATAGGTCTAGCGATTCAGAAGCTGATTCATAAAAAGGCTCAAAAAACTTAAATTTTGTCACTGACTGTTTTGACGCATAAACATAAAGAGGATTATACTCACTGAAGTTGAAGTGAAACTTTCTGTTGTCCTTATTGTTAATAGCTTTGTTGTAAGAATTCAGTTCTATAATTAACACACTAAAATTTTCGAGAGAATGTAATTATGAATAAGAGAGTAATAACACTACTAAGTACCTTGGTAGTTTCAGGTTGTGCAACCTATGGAGGGTATACTCCAACGGTTGATGATAGTATCTATAGTCAACCGCAACAGCCCTATCAAAATCAACAATCGTATCAAACGCCGCCACCACCGCCACCGCAACAACTCTATCAGCAGCAGCAAGTGCTCGATAAAAAAGGTCGGCCCGTTAAAGATCAATATGGTAACCCGGTTTATAAGCAAGTCCCTGTTGTTGATCAATATGGACAACCTGTCTATCAGCAAGCGCCACCACCACCGCCACAATCTTATCAGCCTCAGCAACAGGGTCCGCGTAACTCTGCGAACCAAGACGGAGTCGAATGTCAGCAAATCGCAAAAAATGCTTCAAATACAGCGACAGAAGCAGTTACAGGTGGCTTAGTGGGTGGGCTCGTAGGAGCAGCAGGTGGTGCAGCACTTGGGGCGATTATGGGTAATGCTGGAACGGGTGCTGCTATTGGTGCCGCAACCGGTGGTATTGGTGGAGGCGCCTATACAGGCCTATCGGCCGATCAAAAGTTTAAGCAAGCCTTTAATAACTGCATGAGAAATCGTGGTCATAACGTACTTAATTAATAAAACTTAACGTATGAGCAAACAGAAGTTATCGTTACAGGAACAATTATTAAAGTCCGGCTTGGTCAGTGCGGCAAAGGCTAAAAGTGTTAAAACGGATAAACGTAAGCAAGAGCAACAGCAGCGTAATAATAATGTAGTAATTGTAGATGAGGCGAAAGAGTTAGCAAAAAAAGCCCACGCAGAGCAGCTAGAAAGAGATCGGGCGCTTAATCAATTAAAGCAGCAACAGGAAGAACATAAACAGGTGGTTGCTCAGATCAAGCAATTAATCGAGCTTAATAAACAGTCTAAAGATCCGGATGGCGTAGCGTATCGTTTTGATGATAATCATAAAGTGAAGACTATTTATGTCTCTGAAAGCATGCGTGAACAGATTATTCGTGGCCGTTTGGCGGTTGTAAAGTTGGGTGAAAGTTATGAGGTTGTTTCTGCTGAGGTCGCAAACAAAATAAGCTTACGTGATCCAGCTTATGTCATGGTAGATAATGCAAAGCCTGTTGAGGAGGTCGATAAGAAAGATGATCCTTACGCGGACTTTCAAATACCTGATGATTTAATGTGGTAAATATTTGCTGAATTAAAAGGGAGGCATTAAATGCCTCCCTTTTTTTGTCTACTTTTTAGCGCTTTCTTGCGCAATCAGTTTATTCAGTACGACTATCATATTTTCATGAGAGCCCGCTAATGTGCCGTTGATTCTATATTTACCATTAACAATTAGGGCTGGAACGCCCGTAATGCCGTATTTGGCTGCCATCACTGGTGCTTGACGCATTTTAGTATCGACGATAAATGAACTATAAGCTTCATGGAACTGTGCTTCATTAACACCATGTTCGGCAAAGAATTTGGCTAATGAGGCTTCAGTATCAAGATCCTGTTTTTTATTTTGGATCGCGTCAAAGAAATCAGCATGAACCTTATCAACAACACCTAATGCTTCAGCAGTAAAATAAGCTTTAGCATGTTTGCTCCACGTTTCATTGAAAGCGGCAGGTTGGCGTATAAACTCAACATTCTTTGGCAGATTTTTTGCCCATTTTTCTAATAAGGGTTCAAAAGCATAACAATGTGGGCAGCCGTACCAAAAAAATTCAATGACCTCAACCTTATCTGGATTTTGCGTGGGTTGAGCGGGAGAGATTGATTCATAGCCTTGCTCATTGGCGATAGTTGCCAATGAAAAGAAGGATAATAATAGGATAGAGGTGAAGTAAGTGAAGTTTTTAAACATAGGTCGGTTCTCAACGAGAGTAGTGGTGTGTAAAAACTGCAGATAAAACCCCTGTGTGGGGTATTATCTGCTTTGGCTATTTAAAGTAGTTAAGATTTACGCGTTAAATTATTTCATCATTGAAATGCGGTAAGAAACCGCTTTTATTTCTTCAATAGTCATTTTTTTAGCAATCATGTGCATCATGTTTTCTGGATTATTGCTACGGCTATCGTTTTTAAAATCACTCAATGTTTGTATTAAATAATCGGCGTGTTGTGACCGGATAGCAGGAAATGCAGCGGGTTTGCTACCTTCGCCAAACGGACCATGACAGGCTATACAGGCAGAAACTTCTCTTGGAAGGTCGCCATTACGATATAAGTCACTGCCTTGGGCAATCAGATCTTGAATGGTTTCTTTTTTGTCTGCGGGTTTTCCCTCGTCATCATCGTTATCTAAAACGGGCAATGGATTGGCTGAGATTTCTTGTTCAGCGTAGTAAGCAGCGATATCAGTCATATCATCATAGCTTAAGCCGGCAGCGATAGCATTCATCATTGGATTTTTACGCGTGCCTTTTTTGAAGGCCTCTAATTGCTTTATGAAGTATGACGGGTGCTGTCCTGCTAGCTTCGGAAAGGTTGAAACTAGGCTGTTGCCATGCTCTCCATGACAACTAACACATGAAGCGGCTTTTTCTTTTCCTGCGTTACTAGAGGCTTCTGCATGTAGAATACTTGAAGTACTGGTAAACGCCAAGGCTAGTGAAAGTGCTAGCAGTTTTTTTTTCATCGGGTTCCCCTTTGTAATAAATGAGTCATTGTGCGCTAGCCTTATAATATTTATATGTGGGCTGCTGTGTGTGGCCTGATTTTACCCTAATTAGTAAGCTTAAGCGAGGCAACGATGAACCCAGTTTATCATCAGGCAAAATTTATTAACAGTTCACCTGATCTTAGAGATACACCACAAGATCAAGGTAAAGAAATAGCGTTCGCAGGACGCTCTAATGCAGGCAAGTCGAGTGCGATTAATACCTTAACAAGACAAAATGGCTTAGCGAGAATCAGTAAAACACCGGGTAGAACCCAGATGCTTAATTTCTTTGAAATTAATGATCAGCAACGTTTTGTTGATTTACCGGGTTATGGTTATGCCAAGGTTCCCGTTGCGGTCAAAAAGAAATGGCATGAGTTAATGGAAAAATATTTAACGCAGCGAAAGTCTTTATGCGCCATTATTTTGGTGATGGATGTTCGCCACCCATTAACTGAGTTTGATTGGCAAATGGTGGAATGGTGCCAGCATACCGGTTTGGCATTACATATCTTATTAACTAAAGCCGATAAACTAACTTATGGTGCGGCAAAAAATACTTTATTGCAGGTTCAAAAAGAATTAAATGATATTAACTTTCCTTTGTCCATACAGACTTTCTCTGCGTTAAAAAAGACCGGGATTGATGAGTTACATCAGGCTTTGGATGATTTGTTTAATCAGGAAGAGTTGCTGGAATCAGAGATAGAATAACGAGGGTGTAAAAAAATACCCCAAACATAAGCTAGTTTGGGGTATTAAGAGAAATCAGCCGATAAGGACATGCAGGAGAGCGGCTAATTTAATGCTTAAGGCATCACGTCTACTACGACTTGAAAGAAAGGAAATAGTTTCAACTTGTGAAATTTTTTAATGGGCTTCATCCCAATTATTACCTACACCGATATCAACCAGTAATGGTACGTTGAGTTCAGCCGCTGAGCTCATTAGATTTCGAATGTGTATGCAGGAAGCATCAAGTTGATCCTCGGCCACTTCAAACACGAGTTCATCGTGAACCTGCATTATTATTTTGGCATCAGGGTTTTCTTCTCGTAGCCATTGATCAGTACTAATCATCGCAAGTTTAATGATGTCAGCTGCAGTGCCTTGCATTGGGGCATTAATCGCGGTACGTTCTGCGTATTGACGACGGGCGGCATTTTTAGATTTTATCTCCGGAAGGTAGAGACGGCGACCAAACAATGTTTCAACATAGCCTTGCTCGCGCGCTTGTTCCTTAATGGTATCCATATAGTTTTTGACGCCAGGGTAACGTGCGAAGTAGAGATCAATATAGGATTGTGCTTGTCCACGCGTTAAGCCTAACTGGTTTGCCAGCCCGAAAGACGACATGCCGTAAATGAGACCAAAGTTAATGGCTTTCGCTGAGCGGCGTAAGTCAGTGCTGACCTGGTCAAGAGCAACGCCAAACACTTCTGCGGCTGTTGCTTTGTGAATATCTTCGCCTGCGCTAAAGGCTTTGAGTAATCCTGCATCAGCGGATAAATGCGCCATGATGCGTAATTCAATCTGTGAATAATCGGCGGCAACAATTTTATAACCGGGAGGCGCTATAAATGCCTGTCGTATCTTACGGCCTTCTTCGCTACGAATGGGTATGTTTTGTAAGTTGGGGTCAGAAGAAGACAGTCTTCCAGTCGCGGCAACCGCCTGATGATAGGAGGTGTGTATTCGACCTGTTTTATCATCTACCTGTTGGGGTAGCTTGTCGGTATAAGTCGATTTTAACTTGCTTAAACTACGGTGTTCCAGGATCAGTTTAGGTAGTGGATATTCTAGTGCAAGTTCTTGTAAAACGGATTCTTCGGTAGAAGGCTGACCTTTAGGCGTTTTCTTTAAGATCGGCAGTTTTTGCTGGTCGTAGAGAATGGTTTGAATTTGTTTGGGTGAACCCAGATTAAAAACATGGCCTGCCAGATCGTGCGCCTGTTGCTCAAGCGTAGCTATATGGCCAGCGAGTTCTAAGCTTTGTTGTGAGAGCATGGCATTATCAATGAGTACACCATTGCTTTCAATGCGGGTGAGTACAGTAAGCAGCGGGATTTCTATCTCTGAGTATAATTTAAGCAACGAAGGTTGCGCTTTCAGCTTGGTTATTAATGTTTGATGCAACTGCAGCGTAATATCAGCATCTTCAGCGGCATAGGGTCCGGCTTGTTCCAGGGACACTTCCTGAAATGGAATTTGTTTGACTCCTTTGCCAGTAATGTCTTGATACGTAATAGTGGTAACGCCTAAGTATTCTTTGGCGAGATCGTCCATATTATGTTTGGTGAGAGTGCTGTTTAATACGTAAGATTCCAGCATGGTGTCATGGGTAATACCTCTCAAAGTGATGCCGTGGTTTGCTAATATGTGAGCATCATATTTGAGATTTTGACCCAGTTTGGCTGTGGCCGGATTTTCAAGGAGGGGGCGGAGTTTATCGAGAATCTCTTCTCGATTTAATTGCTGAGGTGCTTCTGGATAGTTATGGTCAAAAGGCACGTAGGCCGCTTTGCCTGGAGTGACAGCAAAGGATACGCCTACAATTTGGGCTTTGCTGTAATCAAGACTGGTTGTTTCCGTGTCAAAAGCAAATAGTTCTGCTGATTCCAGTCGTTTTAGCCATTCTTCAAATTTAGAATACGTCAATATCGTTTCATAACTGGATTCTATGATAGCCGGCTTTTCTTCCTGGATTACGGGTTCTGGAATGTTATCAAGCATTTTTACCCAAGACATAAAACCCAGTTGGGTTAACAGCTCCTTGAGCTCATGGTTAACAACTGGTTGGCGTTTTAAATCACTAATACCATAGGGCAAATCAAGGTCACATTTGATGGTGGTTAATTGTTTAGCTAAGGGGAGTTGCTCTAAGCTGGCACGTAAGTTCTCGCCAATTTTGCCGGTAATCTTATCGGCATTAGCAATCAGGTTTTCTAAGGTGTGATATTGCTCTAGCCATTTGGCCGCTGTTTTCGGGCCGACTTTAGATACGCCAGGAATATTGTCACTGGTATCACCCATTAAGGCCAGATAGTCAATAATCTGTTCTGGTTTGACACCAAATTTATCAAAAACACCTTGAATGTCCAGGCGTGTATTGGACATGGTGTTTTCCAGGATGATTTGCTCAGTGACTAATTGGGCCATGTCTTTATCGCCAGTGGAGATAATCACATTGAAACCTTGTTGAGCCGCATGTTGAGCCAAGGCGCCTAAAACATCATCGGCTTCGACGCCACTTTCCATAATTAACGGTAAGCCCATAGCGCGAATCAATCGATGCAAAGGCTCTATTTGTACCCGAAGATCATCCGGCATGGGGGGTCTGTGCGACTTATAGTCTGCATAGAGTTCATTTCTAAATGTTTTGCCTGGGGCATCAAAAACAACCGTGAAGTAGTCCGTGGGATAATCGGCCATTAATTTGCGTAACATATTGGATACGCCATAAATAGCATTGGTCGGTTCGCCTTTGGAGTTACTTAACGGGGGAACTGCATGATAGGCACGAAATAAAAAAGAAGAGCCATCAATGAGAACCAGACTTTTGGGATTGTGTTGTGACATAAGTTTTAGCTGCAAGTGTAAAGGCGATAGGGGTAACTTAGTCTTCTTGGCTCTGCCGGGTGTTGATTAAGTTTTACGTTTCACTTCTATTATATTGGGTGCACAGCTTATTTTATTAAGAATTTGACTTAATTGATTAGTATCCACAACCTGAATAGTTAAGTTTAAGGTCGCTGAAAAATCAGGGTGAGTATCAAGTGCCGCGTTATAGATATGAATTTTAGCCTGCGCAAGGATTTGAGATACATTGTTCAGTAAGTTTTCGGCACTAAAGGCTTGAACAATAACCGGTACAGCATGGCTTGCTCTTTTATCTCCCCAAGACACTGAGATGAGTTGGGGCTTTTTTTCTATAGGCAGTTGGGTAATATTTTTACAATCTACGCGGTGGATAGTAATGCCGCTATGATGAGAAATATAGCCAATAATGTCATCGCCTACGACAGGAGAACAGCAGTGAGCCAACGTCGTATGGACGTTATCAATGCCTGCCACAGAAATCATCGATTTAAACGACGGTTCCTTCTGTCTAGCATTCGGTACATTCTCAAGTTCAGGAACCTTTAGATAGCCCGCAATCTGCCGGTTATTAATATCACTACGCCCAATGGCTTCAAGTAATGCGTCAGTATTGGGTTGCTTAAAATGGCTTAGCATATCGACCCAGTTCAGGGTTTTTATGCCTAAGCGCTTACTTTCTTTCTCTAAAAGTAGTTTTCCCCTGGCAATGTTTTCAATTTGTTGTTGATTACGAAACCAGTTTTTTACTTTGGTAATGGCGCGTGAAGTTTTTAAGTAGCCAAGATTGGGGTCTATCCAGTTATGGTTAGGAGCGCTTTCTTTAGTCGTTAATATTTCTATTTGTTCACCCGATTTAAGTGGATAGGTTAAAGGTACGATTCTGCCATTCACTTTTGCGCCCCGGCAGCGATGACCAATTTCTGTATGAACGGCGTAAGCAAAATCCAGCGGTGTTGAACCTTTGACTAAATCGATCAGTTTACCCGCTGGCGTTAAGACATAAACCCGATCGTTAAATAATTCACTACGAAAATCCTCGCTTAATACGTCGTCTATATTCTTTTCTGCCAGTAATTTTCGTAAGCTGGCCACGCCTTTTTCAATAGCAGCAGATTGTCTGCCACCTTCTTTATAGGCCCAGTGTGCAGCAACACCGAGTTCTGCATAATCATGCATTTGTCGAGTACGAATTTGTACTTCGATACGATTACCTTGAGGATCTAAGATGACGGTATGTAAGGATTGATAGCCATTTTCTTTGGGGTTCGCGATGTAATCATCAAATTCTTTAGGGATATACTGCCAAACGCTGTGTACAATCCCCAAGGCGGTATAGCATTGCGTTAAATTATCGACAATAACCCGCACCGCTAACAAGTCGTAGAGCTCGTTGAAGTCTAATTGCTTGCGCTGCATTTTTTTCCAGATGCTATAAATATGCTTGGGGCGTCCATAGCAAGTGCTGTTTATATTTTCACTGCTTAATTGTTGCTGTAAAAGCTCAACAAAACTATTAATGCAGTTTTCGCGTTGCACTCGATTGTTGGCTAGAGACTTTGCGATACTTCGGTAGGCTTGGGGCTCTAAATACCGAAAAGCCATATCTTCAAGCTCCCATTTGAACTGATGAACACCCAGGCGATTGGCAATCGGGGCATAGATATCCAGCGTTTCTTGAGAGATGAAGTGTCTCAGTTCATAGGTTTCTTTTGCTAAGTTCCGTAAACGATGGAGTCGGTAAGCCAGTTTGATTAATACCGCTCTAACATCGTGCGTCATCGATAAAAGCATACGACGTAATATTTCAGCCTCATTCGGTTTATTTGTCATTTCCTTAGAATAAACCGTTAAATTGTTCAACCAGTTCACATCTTTAACGATGGCCGCGATAGTTTCGCCAAATAAGGCTTTAATATCAGGCTGGGGGTTTAATTGGCCTAGACGAGGATCGCTTAAGATCGCAGCAATAAGGGTTTTGTTGTCAACCTTATAAGTTTTTAAAATGGCGGCAACCTCAGTGCCTTTAGGTCGATAATAATGCGGATCATCTGGAATGCGACCAATAATTTCTAAGGCAAGATCAAGTTCACTAGTTTCACTATCTGAAAAGTAGCTAGAAAGTGGTTGAGAGGGATCTGTTGTCTTATGCATTGAGGTGAGGGTGGAAGATGAGATAAACCGAATAATTATGGGTTAGATTAGCAGAAATCAACCCTTAATATCAGAGTAGAAGCATTATAAAGTTCAGTCTAGCTAAATCAATGTGTTAGGTGATAATCATTTGTCCGTATAAAAAATGCATAAGAATGGCGCAATCAATAACTACTCTACAGTTTTTGTTTCTTTGTTTGTGGAA